>BNJU01000156.1_pt1 | contig 201015 bp, 204 predicted proteins | sample 8539281 | NCBI WGS metagenome assembly BNJU01 (sample SAMD00202456, study PRJDB9452) | human saliva metagenome | isolation source: human saliva | place: Japan | reverse complement strand
AGATTGCAACGAGATTGCAACGAAAAAATAACTGTGATCAGTCGCATTGCGGGCATGGTTGCCGCGGGGCGAGACGAGGCCGCCCTCCCGGCGGGGGAGGGCGGCCCAACGATGCATCGTCGCAACGGCCTAGTGGGTGCCGCTCGTGACGATCAACGCGCGCTCGATCACGGCTGCCAGGTCCAGTCGGGAATATTGGCGCGGAAGTCATCGAAGTCGATGGTCTTGAAGGTGACCTGTTCGTTGTCGTAGGGGAGCTTGTAGGCCTTCATGAAGGTCTTCGTCTCCCCGGGCTTGGCTGTCACGGAGATACTTGCCCAGATGTCGTAGCCTGCGGGTTCCTTACCGCGCTCAAAGTAGGCAGAGCTCATGTCGATCCCCTTCTGGCTGAGGTTAGGATCGAGGAGGGTGCTGCTCTGCTCGACGTTGGAGTTGTTGGTCATCGAGTAGGTGACCAGCAGCGTGTTCGACCCGTCCTCGTCAACGGGACCCTTTTCGATCTTCGTGATTTCGAGGTGCACACCGTTCTTGAAGTCGACGCTGTACTTGCCGTTAGCGTGATAGGCGCCGGGGTTGCCGGTCGGTGCCCCGCTCGAGGATGGGCTCGGCGAGGGGGACGGGCTGCTTGTCGGCGTTGGCGTCGGGCTGCTCGTCGAGGTTGGCGTCGGGCTGCTCGTCGGCGCGGCGCTGGTGGTCGTGGGGTCGGGCTCGGGTTCGCTGTCACGGTTGATGAAGATGACTGCGCCGACGACGATGAGGACCAGCACGAGGACGCCGGCGACTGCTGCGACGATGATCGGGAGCTTGGAGCCCTTCTTGCCGTCGGGCGATGGAGTGTCCGAGCCGTATTGGGTGTAGGGGTCCGCGTAGCCTGTGGCGTACTGCTGGGTCTGGTCTGCATACCCGCCCTGATCACCGTAACCAGGCTGGAACTGCTGAGTCTGATCCGCAGCAAACCCACCCTGATCACCATAACCAGGCTGGAACTGCTGAGTCTGATCCGCAGCAAACCCACCCTGATCACCATAACCAGGCTGGAACTGCTGAGTCTGATCCGCAGCAAACCCACCCTGATCACCATAACCAGGCTGGAACTGCTGAGTCTGATCCGCAGCAAACCCACCCTGATCACCATAACCAGGCTGGAACTGCTGAGTCTGATCCGCAGCAAACCCACCCTGATCACCATAACCAGGCTGGAACTGCTGAGTCTGATCCGCAGCAAACCCACCCTGATCACCATAACCAGGCTGGAACTGCTGAGTCTGATCCACATACCCGTTGTCCTGCCCCTGGGGGTAGGGCATGGCGTTCGGATCGTAGGGCTGAGCCGAGCCGGTGTAGGCGCCCTGGTCATTTCCCTTGTTCCAGGAATCCTGGCCCTCGGGAGCGTATGGGTTACTCATGGAGACTCCTCACAGAAATCGCACTGCCGTGCGGGATGACACGAGGAAGCCTAGCAAAATCTGACCGAAATGGGGAGTGATTCTCGCGTGCTTGCTGCTGTCAAGAGGGTTCCCGCCCGTCTTCACGTCGATCGTCAGCGTTTCCGTCGTGACGGCCTCGCGTTGTCCGTGGGAGTGCCTCGATCATCGTGGGAGCACGGCGGCGGCTTGACTACCACGATGCGTGCCCGGCGGTCCCCAGCGCCAACGAACCCCAATCAGGACGGCTGCACAACAATATGGGGGTAGTCCAATTCACTGTCGCTCGCAGGGACGTCGGTTTGAAAAACGACTGGCTCGCCCACGTAGATATATTTAAACCCCACAACAAGTGTTTTCGTGTCGCCTGGTCTGATCAAATCGTCGTTCATTTCCACGACCACATCTGGGTATTGATCGGGATCGAGCTTAGCGAAGTTAAGATCGACGCCATTTTGTTCCAGAAAGGGAACATGATTCATGACGTACTCAGATTTGTTGGTGTTATTTGTCATGGTGAGGGTCACCAGGAGGGTCGCTGCCCCATCCTGATCGGTTGGACCCTGCACGACCGACGTGCTCTCGATATGAAACTCACCACCCAACACATCAGCCCAATAGTGATCACTCGTGATCGTCTGCTCTTCAGTAGGCCTGGCCGTGGGCGTGTTTAATTGTCTGTGTATCCGTCTTTTGTTTGAAAGGATTGATGCATGATGAATGATGATGATGTTGTTGTGGCTCGCGCTAGTGGGCGTGAGACGGTGGAGGAGCTTCGTCGCTCGGGGGCGTTGGATGCGTTGTTTGAGCGTCTTGATGCTGGCGAGGTGGAGATGACGGGTAGCGAGGGCTTGTTGCCGGCGTTGCTTAAGGAGGCGTTGGAGCGCGGGTTGGCCGCGGAGCTGACCGAGCACTTGGGGTATGAGAAGGGCCAGGCCAGTGGGCAGGCGCGCTCGAACACGAGGAACGGCACGACGAAGAAGACCGTGATGTCGGAGGTGGGAGCCTTCGAGATCGAGGTTCCCCGGGACCGGGCGGGCTCGTTCACCCCGCGCCTGGTGCGTAAAGGACAGCGGCGCCTTGATGGTTTGGATTCGATGATTATCAGCTTGTATGCCGGGGGGATGACGGTACGCGATATCCGCCATCACCTGGCCTCCACCCTGGGCGTGGAGGTCAGCGCTGGGACGATTTCCACGATCACTGACGCGGTGTGCGAGGCCGTCTTGGGAGTGGCAGCACCGCCCCTTAGAAGCGTTCTACCCGGTGATCTACCTGGATGCGATCCGCATCAAAGTCCGATGCGATCACAGGGTGGAGAACCGGGCCGCTCACCTGGCGGTGGGAGTGGACATGGAGGGGGTCAAGCATGTGCTGGGCATCTGGGTCCAAGCCGATGAAGGCGCCTCCTTTTGGGCCCACGTGTGCGCCGAGCTGGCCAACCGAGGCCTACGCGATGTCCTGATCGTGTGCTGCGACGGGTTGGCTGGCCTGCCCGAAGCCATCGAAGCGACCTGGCCCCAGTCCATGGTCCAAACCTGCGTCGTTCACTTAATCCGCGCGTCCATGCGTTTCGTGTCCTACAAGGACCGCAAGAGCGTCGCCGCGGCTCTCAAGGCCGTGTACAGCGCGCCCAATGAGGAAACCGCCCGAGGGGCGCTGGAGGACTTCGCGGCCAGCGACCTGGGAGCGCGCTACCCCCAAACGGTTGCCACCTGGCAGCGCGCCTGGCAGCGCTTCACGCCGTTCTTGGCGTTCCCGCCCATGCTGCGCCGCGTCGTGTACACCACCAACGCTATCGAGTCCTTGAACTACCAGCTACGCAAAATCACCAAGAACCGCGGGCATTTCCCCAGCGAAGAAGCCGCCGTCAAACTCTTGTGGCTCGCCATCTGCAACATCGAAGACAAAAGAGCCGCCCAGCGCCTCACAGACGCTGGCAAACCCCCCAACAAACGAACAGGACACACCCGCCTCATCGAAGGACACACCACCACCAACTGGAAACAAGCCCTCGCCCAACTCACCACCGCCTACCCCGACCGAATCACCCCCTACCTCTAACCCCCATACACAGAAAAATTGACAGGCTCCTGGCCGTCGCCGTCGTATTCGATCCGCCCGGCTCAACACCACCCGAACGCACCACAACGAACGCCACGCCAACAACCAACGCAGCAACAACCAACCCCACCACACAACCAACAACCACACCAACAGAGGACCGACGCCCACCAGAACCCGGCCCACCAGAACCCGGAACCGCAACCCACTGACCACCAGGGACACCCACACCCCGCGGATCACCGGAACCCGGCCCACCAGGACGACCATACGGATAACTCATCACAACTCCTGACACACCACAACCACCCCAATCAGGACGGCTGCACAACAATATGTGGGAAATCGAAGATGTCCTCCTCCACTGGGACATCCGTCATGAAAGTAACAGGTTCGCCGACGTCAATGTACTTCAAGCCAAGCGTGAACGTCACAGTGTCGCCCGGCCTGACCATGTCATCGTTCATCTCCACAATGACGTCAGGGTATTCGTCGGGATCAAGGGCAGCGAAACCGAGGACGATCCCCTTCTGTTTCAAGTTTGGCGTGTGTAACATGATGAATTCAGCGTCATCGGTGTTGTTGGTCATCGTCAAGGTGACGAACACGGTGTCCGCGCCGTCTTGGTCGACGGGGCCTCGTGTCACCGACGTACTCTCGATATGGAACTTTCCATTCATGATGTCCGCGGAATAATGGTCTGCTGTCACCGTTTTTATCTCCGTCGGGTCGCTTGACAGCGACGCGCCGTGGGATCGCATGAACGCTATCCCTCCGATCGCGACGAGGAGGATGCAGAGCGGAATAACGAGGGCAACCAGGATCACGGACTGTATGCCCCTGGACGCACCGGTGGCCTGCTGAGGAGCGCCGGAGCCCGCGGGGCTCTGAGCGGGTACGGGCTGTCCCTGGTTGTGGGCGCCGACACCGGGCATTGACGTCCCCATGGGGACCGCATGTCGGGCGTCCCAAGGGGGCCCACCCGCGTTGTTATATGGATAGCTCACGATGTTTCCTCATTCCTCCCGAGGCTCGCCGCCTCAGTACGGGTGCCAAATCCAATCTTCATCATCGGCTGTCTCGTCCGATTGTTGATCCTGAGGCGCGAACGACCACAGGGGCGCGTTCGGGTCTTCGTCTATGGTGCTCCACCGCCGGAAGGTGACGGTCTCTCCCGGGTAGGCGTACCGGTACGCAAACGTGAAAGTCATCGCCTCGCCTGACGCGATGTCATAGTTCCATTTGTTGAGTCCCTCGGGTTCCTGACCCGGTTCGAACTTCGCTTCTGGCAGCTCCGTTCCCTTTTGTATCAATTTGGGAAGAGTGAACCGAACGCGCTGTGTGATTGCGGTATTGTTGACGAGCGTGTACGTCACGAGGAGGGTATCCGCTCCCTCCTTATCGACGGGCCCCTGTTCGATTCTCGTCGTGTTGACGGTGAACTTTCCGTCGAGGTACTGCGTCGAATACTGTTCTCCGTTGCCGGTCGCGCGTGCGGTCGGCGTGGGAGAGTTCGATCCGCCCAGCCCAATTCCTCCCTCGTGGAACACGACGAAGGACCCGATTCCGAGGAGAGCGACGACCAGCACGCCGATGATGCTTCCGACGATGAGGCGAGATGAACGAGGCCTCGGTGCCTCATTCTGGGTCCGCGCGACGCGCCCGCGCTCGCCGCCAGAAACCGGTCCTCCCCCCCCGGCATCGATGCGCCGACGGGGCGCGACTGACCCGAGCCTCGCCCCGGATTCGAGTGGTTCGAAGGACCGGAAGGACCGTAGGGGTTCGTCATTATTACTCTCCTCGTCGCGACCCTGCACACGAGCAGGACACACACCACAGACTAACAAAATCTGACCGAGGAAGCGATGGGCGTCAGCGTCTCGAAACGCGCCTGAATCCGGTTATCCGTAGTCGGCGCGCGGGCCACGCCCCCGCACCACGTAGGGGCCTTTCTTCCACGACGGGGCGACGGGCCCGAGGATGATGACCTGCTCGACGAGGTCGGGTCGGGTCCTGTGAGGGGCTTGTGTTGGTCGCTGTGGGATCCGCCGCGGTGTCGTCTCCGCCCTTCATGACGATGATGGCTCCGACAATGACGAGGATTAGCGGCTCTTCGCATGTAAGGGTGTGGGAGGTGTCGGAGTGGGCCGGGGTGCAGGTGGTGGCGTGGGCGGCGTGCCCGTCCTGCCATCAGTAGGGCCCAGCTGTGCATGGAGGGGTGCGGCGGTGAGTGGTTCGGTGGGCCAGTTCCGCGTTTGTTCTTGTATGTTGGGGCACTGCACCCGATCCGTAGGCAATGCACCTCTTCTGTTCGGGTGCACCGCCACATAACGGGTGCACCGCCACGTAACGGGTGCAGTGCCCCATATCGGGTGCAGTGCCCCATATCGGGTGCAGTGCCCCCGTGCTTGTGGCGGTTGTGGCGGCTGTCGGGGTTGTGGGGGTCTTCTGGGCTTGCGTTGTCTTCTGCTTGGGGCACTTCGTGGTGCCTTTGTGGCGTCTCATGTTGTGGTTCCTCAGAAATGTCGCATGCAATTCCCCCACACGTATTTCAAACGTTGAAATCGCACCGTTGGAATTGCAACGTTTTCGGGCGCTGCAGAAAGTTCGGGTACCCGAATTGCATGCGAGTTTTGGTTGATGAGGCGCCCAAGGTGAACTCCTGTGTTCGGTCGTCGTCCCACGACACTGTCCACGACCCCCGGGACGCTTCGACCACCCCCACACCCCACAATGCGAAGAGCCGGATTAGCACGAGGACGCCGGCCATGCCTGCGACGATGATCGGGAGCTTGGAGCCCTTCCTTTCTTCGGGCTGGCCGTAGCACTAAGCCGTGCCGGGGAAGGCTCCCTGGTCATTTCCCTTGTTCCAGGAATCCTGGCCCTCGGGAGCGTATGGGTTACTCATGGAGACTCCTCTCAGAAATCGCGCAGCGGTGCGGAATGACACGAGGAAGCGCAGCACAGTCTGACCGAATGGGGAATAGTTCTTGCGCTGTTGTTGTGCTCGGTGGCCCGACCGTTGCGGCGACGATCAGGACGGCTGAACAATAATGTGGGGGTATTCCAAGGGGTTCTCGTCCCCTGGGACGTCGGTTTGAAAAACGACGGACTCGCCCACGTAGATGTACTTGAACCCGACGACGAGTGTTCGCGTCTCACCCGGCTCAATCTTATCGTCGTTCATCTCAACGACCACATCCGGATATTGATCGTGATCGAGCTTGGCGAAGTCAAGGTCGACGCCATGTTGTTCCAGAAAAGGAACGTAGTTCATGATGAACTCGGATGTGTTGGTGTCGTTTGTCATGGTGAGGGTCACCAGGAGGGTCGCCGCCCCATCCTGATCGGTTGGACCCTGCACGACCGACGTGCTCTCGATGTGGAACCTTCCACCCATCACGTCAGCCGAATAGTGATCACTGGTGATCGTCTGCTGTTCAGTCGGCACGGCCGTCGCCGTCGTGTTCAGCCCGCCCGGCTTAGAGCCAACGGCTCTCAGGGCAACAAATGCCACGCCACCAACCAGCGCCAGAACAACCAAGCCAACAAGACAAGCAACGATCACACCAGCAGAAGACTTCCTTCCACCAGAACCAGGCGCCGACACCGGCCGACCACCCTGACCACCACCAAACATCGGATCAACGGGCCCAACACCACCCTGACCACCAGAAGCATCACCGGGGCGACCATAGGGATAACTCATCACAACTCCTTATATCCAGTACGAATAATTAACTGAAACCAATCAGTATGGCTGCCAAACCCAGAGGGTATCGTTCTCTTTACCGTCTTCTTGACCAACACCCCATGGGTCGTCACTCGTATCCTCCTCGGTAATGTGCGCCCATGTGCGGAAGGTAACTGGCTCACCGACATAGAGGTATTTGTATGCTGCCATGACCGTCAGCGTCTCACCAGGCTTAATCTCGTCCGGGCCGTTGTAATCGTAGCCCTCGGGTTCCTCACCACTCTTAAACCAGGCTTTGGGAAACTTCGATCCCTTTTGCTCAAGACGAGGAAGACACATACCAACAACTTGCGTCTTTGAGGTGTTATTGGTGATCGTGTAGGTCACGAGGATAGTGTCGGAACCATCCCTGTCTGCGGGGCCCTGCACGATCGACGTGCTCTCGATGTGGAACTTCCCATCAAGAAAGTCGGCGGAATATTGTTCTCCGTTGCCTGTTGCCCGGGGCTTGGGTGCGCCCGTCGTAGCAGTAGTGGATGCTGTCGGATTCGGGGTCGGTGGGTTCAACCCGCTTACCCCGTGGCGCAGGAAAGCGAAGGACCCGATTCCGAGGAGAGCGACGACCAGCACGCCGATGATGCTTCCGACGATGAGGCGAGATGAACGAGGCCTCGGTGCCTCATTCTGGGTCCGCGCGACGCGCCCGCGCTCGCCGCCAGAAACCGGTCCTCCCCCCCGGCATCGATGCGCCGACGGGGCGCGACTGACCCGAGCCTCGCCCCGGATTCGAGTGGTTCGAAGGACCGGAAGGACCGTAGGGGTTCGTCATTATTACTCCTCGTCGCGACCCTGCACACGAGCAGGACACACACCACAGACTAACAAAATCTGACCGAGGAAGCGATGGGCGTCAGCGTCTCGAAACGCGCCTGAATCCGGTTATCCGTAGTCGGCGCGCGGGCCACGCCCCCGCACCACGTAGGGGCCTTTCTTCCACGACGGGGCGACGGGCCCGAGGATGATGACCTGCTCGACGACGCCGGAGCCGACCTCCTCGGCGATGCGCCGCTCGATGGTGGGCAGCAGGAGCTGGAGCTGTTTGGCCCAGGCGGTGGAGTCGGCGCGCACGACGAGCTTGTGGCCCTCGAAGGTCTCGATGCGCGTATGGTCGGCGTTGCTGGGGCCCACGATGTCCCGCCATTTCGCCATGACGGACCCCATTTTGGTGGGCGTGTCCCAGGCGCGGGCGCTAATGGTGCGCGCGAGGATCGCGCCCAGCGAGTTGGCCCTGCGGTAGCGCGGCCGCATTGCGGCCATGCCGGGGGAGCGGCTCCACGAGGCGCCCGTGCCTTCGAGGGCTTGGCGCAGCGCGGCGAGGTCGCCCTCTGGGTCGTCCTCCGTGGACGAGGCCGGGGCGCTCACTCCGTTCACGCGCCCGTAGGCGGCGGCTCGGGCGGCTGCGCGCGCCTGGGCGTCGTCGTCGCCGGCGGCGAGGCGGCCGAGCCCATCGATTTCGATGGCCGCGTATTCGCTGGAGCCGTCGAGGCTGCGCCTGGGGCGCGTCTCGTCGAGGCCCCACGAGGGCAGGGTGGATCGAATGTAGCCGTGGTTGCGGGCGACGCGCTGGGCACGTTCGAGCGCTCGGACGACGAACTCGTCGGCGTCGGCTTCCTCGCCTGGGGTGGGGGAGTGGGCGCCCTCGGCGTCGGGGCCGGTCGGATCCGCGTCGGCGCGGGCGTGACGCTCACTCATGGTCGGGTCCGTCGATGACGGTGCCACGGCGCGGGTCGAGTCGCACGTGCAGGGGGTGGTGGTCGAGGGATGCGGGCAGGTCGGCCTCGACGGCGCAGGTCACGATGATCTGCTCGGCTTTCGAGGCCAGGGCGGCCAGGCCCGCCCGGCGCGAGGAGTCGAGTTCGGCGAAGACGTCGTCGAGGATGAGGATCGGGGTGTCGCCGTCGTCGCTGAGCAACTCGAAGGCGCCGAGGCGCAGGGCCAGGGCGACCGACCAGGATTCGCCGTGGGAGGCGTAGCCCTTGACGGGCATTGCGCCGAGGCTGAGGGTCAGGTCGTCGCGGTGCGCGCCGACGAGGTTGACGCCGCGCTCGGTTTCCTTCTCGCGCACGCTCCCCCAAGGCGGCGAGCATGCGCTGCGTCTGTGCGTCGACGTCGGTGAGGTCGGCGCTGGCCGGGTTGCCCGGGTCGGTGCCGATGACGCGGTCGACGGAGGCGTCGAAGGAGAGGTGCAGGTGGCGCGGAGAGTCCGCGACGTCGTCGTAGGAGCGCGAGGTCGGCTCTTCCAGGCGCGAGGCAATGGACGCGCGCGTGGCCGTGATGCGCGCCGACAGCGCGGCGAACTGCTGGTCCCATACTTCCAGCGTCGACAGTCGGGGGAGTGCCCGCGGCGAAGCGAGGCCTGGGCGGCCTTCAAGAGCGCGGCGCGCTGTCGGGCGACGCGATCGAAGTCGGAGCGCACGGACGCGTGGATGGGGGAGAGCTGCGTGGCGAGGTCGTCAAGGAAGGAGCGTCGCACCGACGGGTCGCCGCGCACGAGCGAGAGATCCTCGGGCGCGAAGACGACGGTGCGCACAATGCCCAGGATCTCGCGGGGCCGAACCTGCGCGCGGTTGATGCGCGCCCGGTTCGCCTTGCCGCGCACGATCTCCAGCTCGACGACCTGCTCGCGGCCCAAGGCAACGACCCGCGCGCGGATGACGGCACCGCCCGGGGCGGCCTCGTCCTCGTCGAGGGGGATGCGCACGAGCGCGCCCTCCGCGCCGACCCTGTGCGACGAAAACGTAGACAGGTAGGCGAGGGCCTCGACGAGGTTGGTCTTTCCCTGGCCGTTCGCACCCACCAGGACCGTGGGTCCCGCGGGCAGCTCGACGACCCCGTGCTTCCAGGAGCGGAAGTCGTCGAGGGCCAGGTGGGAGACGCGCACGTCAGATGCCGAAACGGATGGGCATCAGCAGGTAGCGGAACTGCGTGACCTCACCCTCGTCGGCCTTCTTCTGGCCGGTGATGACGGCCGGCTTCGTGGGGTGCGTGAAGCCGAAGCGCACGTAGTCGGTGTCCAGGACCTGCAGGCCGTCGATGAGGAACTGCGGGTTGAAGGCGGTGGAAATGTCGTCGCCGTGCAGGGTCGCCTCGATGGCTTCGGAGGCCTGAGCGTTGTCGCCCTGGCCGGCCTCGAGGACCAGCTGGCCGTCGGTGAAGGCCAGGCGCACGGAGGTCTTGCGCTCGGCGACCAGCGACATGCGCTTGACGGCCTCGAGCAGGGCGTGGCGGTCGACGACGGCCTGGATCGGCGTTGATTCGGGGAAGAGGCGACGCACGGCGGGGTAGTCGCCGTCCATGAGGGTCGAGGTGGTGCGGCGTCCCTGGGCGGTGAAGCCGATGAGGGACGAGGCGCCGGGCTGGGATTCGCCGGGAGAGGCCGACCTCGACCTTGGCGCCCGAGGTCATGGACTTGGCGACGTCCTGGAGGATGCGGGCCTTGACCAGGGCGACCTCTTCGATGGAGGTGTCGGTGGGCTCCCAGTCGAGCTCACGCATGGCCAGGCGGTAGCGGTCGGTGGCCAGCAGGGTGATCGCCGGGCCGTTGATTTCGATGCGCACGCCGGTCAGCAGGGGCAGGGTGTCGTCGCGTGACGCGGCGATGGACACCTGGGAGACGGCCTGGGAGAGCGTGGAGGAGTCGATCGCGCCGATGCCCGTGGGCTGCGCGGGCAGCAGCGGGTACTCGTCGAGGGGCATGACGGCGAGCGTGAAGTGGGAGGATCCGCAGACCAAGTTCACTTCTGGCCGTCGAGCTCGACGGAGACGGGCTTGGAGGGCAGCGACTTGGAGATGTCGGCCAGGAGGCGTCCGGAGACCAGGACCTCGCCGGCCTCGTCGACGGTCGCGGGGATGTGCGAATTGGCGGAGACCTCGTAGTCGAAGGAGGACAGGGTCAGCTCGTCGCCCTCAGCCTTGATGCGCACGCCGGCCAGGATCGGCGAGGCCGGACGCACGGGGAGCGCGCGGGCGGTCCACGACACGGCTTCGGCCAGAACATCGCGGGCGACGGTGAACTTCATAGCTGCCTCCAAAACACAAAACGGATCGGACACTACTTTACCCACAAGTGTGCCCACGTGGGGCGCGATGGAAGGCTTGGCATCCGCGCCGCTGGCGTGGCGTCGGAGTCGCTGTTGTACGGAGGCCTGTGAAAAATTTTTTGTCATTCGACTCTCCCTCCATCATAAGGGCTGTGAGTTCTGTGGATAACTCACTTTTTCGTTGGAAAGTCGCTGATGTTGTTGTGATGTGAGGGTGGGACGAGGCTGTGGACTCCTCACGTGGTCATGTGGACGCAGCTCGCGATAACTTTTTGTGATTCACAGGAGGCCTCATTTTGTCCACAGCCTACGCCGCGTCATCCACTCGTTGTCCACAGATCCTGTGAACGGGGCGCGGGCGCCGACTTTCGTCAGCGCCCGCGCGTGTTTTACGACTCTCTGGCCTTCTGCTTGATGCGGTTTGTAAGCTCGGACACGTGGTTGAAGGTTTCTCGTTTTTCCTTCATGAGCTTGGAGATCTTCTTGTTGGCGTGCATGACCGTCGTGTGGTCGCGCCCGAAGGCCTGTCCGATCTTGGGCAGCGACAGGTCGGTGAGTTCGCGGCACAGATACATGGCGATCTGGCGGGCCTCGACGACGTTGTGGCTGCGCTCGGAGGATCCCATCTGTTCGATGGTGACGCCGAAGTAGACGGCACACTGGCTCATGATGAGGCTGACGGTGATCTCGTTGTCGTCCGGGTTGGACACGAAGTCCTTAAGCATCATTTGCGCCAGATTCAGGTCGATGCGCTCCTTATAGAGAGACGCCCACGCGCCGATGCGCACGAGCGCACCCTCCAGCTCGCGGATGTTGGAGGAGATGCGCGAGGCCACGTATTCGAAGACCTCAGGGGTGACCTCGAGGCCCTCGGCGTCCGCCTTCTTGTGCAGGATCGCGATGCGGGTCTCCAGGTCCGGCGGCTGGACGTCGACGAGCAGGCCGGAGGAGAAGCGCGAGCGCATGCGGTCCTCGAAGCCCTTGAGCTGGGCGGGGGGCAGGTCGGAGGTCAGGACGATTTGCTTGTTGGCGCTGTGCAGTGCGTTGAAGGTGTGGAAGAAACCTTCGACCGTCTGTTCCTTGTCGCCGATGAACTGAATGTCGTCGATGAGGAGAATATCGAGCTCGCGGTAGCGCCGGTGGAAGGCCTCGACCTGGGAGTTGTCGGTCTTGTTCAGGCGGATCGCGTTGATGAACTCGTTCGTGAATTCCTCGGAGTTGACGTAGCGGACCTTCAGGTGGGGCATCATCGACAGCGCGTTGTGGCCGATGGCCTGGAGCAGGTGCGTCTTTCCCAGCCCGGAGTCGCCGTAGATGAACAGCGGGTTGAAGGCGGTGCCCGGGGTTTCCGAGGCCGCCAGCGCCGCGGCGTGCGCGAAACGGTTCGACGGGCCGATGACGAAGGTATCGAAGGTGAACTTCGGGTTCAGGTGGGTCGGGCCGGCGTCGGTCGGGGAGGTCACCAGGGCGGGGGAGTGGTTCTCCTTCTTCTCCTGGGACGAGGCCGGGGCGGGCTGTGTGGGTGGGGCGGGAGCGGGTGGCTCCTCCTCTGCCTGATCGTGAGCGGCGACGAGCTCCAGGGAGGGATCAACCGTGATGGCGATGCGCACGGTGCGTCCGAGGTTCACGGACAGGGCGGTCGTCAGCTTCGACTGGGCCTTGTCTTCGATCCACTGCTTGGTGAAGCCGTTGGGGACGGCCAGCAGGATCGTGCCCTCGATGTCGCCGAGCGGGCGTGCCGAGCGCAGCATCGACGTGGCGACGGGTCCCAGCTCGTCGGTGGGGACTGCATTGAGGGCGGCAGCCCACGCACGTGTGAGGGAATCCGACTCCACGGCAACCTCCGAACAAAATAACGGTGAGTTCAGTCACGCAATCATGGTGATCTGCGCGACCCTTCTATCTATGTGCAGTGTAGCCCGCCCACATGCTTATGCACAGACTGGGGATGGAGCTGTGGAGAACTATCACAGAATCACACGTCTGTAGTTACAACTATGGGTCCGCGGCAGCCTGCGGAAAGCAAAATGACACACAGCCTGTGGATAACTTTCGAAATCCACCGCTGTGGACGGGGTTGCTCCACAGCGATTTCCACAGCTGTGGAAACTGTGTGTGACGCGGTGGGTACTCTCGCCGCGTTGACTAGGCGCGCCGGTCCGCTTAGTCTTGGAACTTGTTTGCGCCCATTTCGGGCGTGCGTCCCCGCTATCGCGCCCCCGTGGGCTCGATAGCCCAACCGATACGAGTGGGAGACCACTCCCCGCCGAGGAGAATTGCCGTGACCACCAAGCGGACCTTCCAGCCCAACAACCGTCGTCGTTCCAAGACGCACGGCTTCCGTCTGCGCATGTCGACCCGCGCCGGCCGCGCCATTCTGGCTGCCCGCCGTCGCAAGGGCCGCGCCAAGCTGTCCGCCTGAGACACACCGGTGCTGCCGCGCGCGCACCGCATGGTTGACCCAGCGGATTTCACCGCCGCGATCCGTCACGGAGCGCGCGCAGGAGATCCGCTGGTCGTCGTCCACGTCCGAGCCGACGAGGAACGCAACAGCCGCCTCGTCGGTTTCGTCGTACCCAAGCGGGAAATCAAGCGCGCCAACGGACGCAACCGCGTCAAGCGGCAGTTGCGGCATTTGATGAGAGACCGGGTCGCCGACCTGCCGGACGGAACCCGCCTCGTCGTGCGGGCCTCGTCCAAAGCGCTCGGCGTCCCCTCGAAGGAGCTGGGCGCTCACCTCGATCGCGTCATGGAGCGAGCATGGCGCAAGTGGGACGCCCGATGAACACGGCGGGCAAGGCAGTGCGCGCACTCCTGTCCGCGCCCATCGTCGCCTACCAGCGCTTCATCTCCCCGGCCCTCGGCCCCCGGTGTCGCTACGCGCCCAGCTGCTCCACCTACGCACTCCAAGCCATCCGCGTCCACGGCCCCATCAAGGGACTGATCCTCGCGGCCTGGCGCCTGGCGCGATGCAACCCGTGGAGCCACGGGGGAGTAGACCACGTGCCCGAGCGCGGGCGCTGGAAACCCGACCCGTGGGTACCGCCCGAGGACTGGGCCGGCCACGACAACTGGGAACGTCCCGCCCCCATGGGACTCGACCCCACCTGAGACCTCCCCGAGAGCCCGGGGCGGCCTCGGACCCCAAGGAACAACGAAACAGCGGCGCTTCGGCGCCACGGCGAAAGCGAAAACTATGTTCGACGCAATGCTCCACCCCTTCGCGTGGGCAATCTCCTACGTGTGGGTCTGGATCCACGACCTCCTCGTGCTGCTCGGAATGTCCTCCGGCTCCGGCATCGCGTGGGTTCTGTCCATCGTGCTGCTCACCATCCTGGTGCGCATCGCCATCATCCCGCTGTTCCTTAAGCAGATCCGCTCCTCGCGTGCCATGCAGGCCATCCAGCCTGAAATGCGCAAGATCCAGGAGAAGTACAAGGGCAAGAAGGACCAGGTCAGCCGTCAGAAGATGATGGAAGAGACCCAGGCCCTGCAGCGCAAGCACAAGGTCTCGCCCTTCGCCTCCTGCCTGCCGATGCTCGTGCAGATGCCCGTCCTCTTCGGCATGTACCGAGCCATCATCGCGGTTTCTTCGATCTCCGCCGGCACATACACCTACCGCGGCGAGCCCACCGACCACCTCGGCCCCCTGACCGCCTCCGTCTCCGAGGAGATCGTCAAATCCACCGTCTTCGGCGTCCCGCTCTCCAACACGCTGCGCGATTCTTTCGACCAGCCCGGCGTCGTCGCCGTCTTCGTTGCCGCGATCGTCCTCATGGTCGCCCTGCAGTTCTTCTCCATGCGCCTGTCCTTCTCGCGCAACATGCCCGACATGGGCGACAACCCGATGGCCCAGTCGCAGCGCACGATGATGTACATCATGCCGGCGATGTTCATCGTCTCCGGCGCGTTCTTCCAGATGGGCGTCGTCATCTACACCGTGACAGCCTCCTTCTGGGCGCTCGCCCAGTCCTTCTGGACCATCAAGGTCATGCCGACCCCCGGCTCCCCGGCCTACGCCGACCTGCTGTCCTCGCGCGAGTCCGCCTACCAGGAATGGGCCAAGCCCTACTTCCAGAACTACGACCGTGAGCGCGCCGCCCTTGGCGGACCCGGCTCCGACCCGCGCGTCGAGGAGCTCAACGAGCGCACCCTCGCCGAAGTCCGCGCCAAGGCCAAGAAGCAGCACGTCGCCTCCGACTTCCCCGCCTCCATGACCCCCGGCGAAATCGTCACCGTCTACCGCAACCTCGCCAGCCAGAAGTGGACCACCCTGCCCGACGAGCAGTGGATGCACGGCCTGACCCTCGCCGTCGAAAAGCGCGTCGCCAAGCAGGAAGCCTCCGCCCAGCGCGCCGAGCTCCAGAAGAAGAACCGCGAACGCCGCGTCGGCGAGCGCGAGGCCACCAAGGCCTCGTCCGAATCGTGCACGTCCACGCAGGCCGCCAAGAGTCCTCGAACGGCTCCCTGAGCGCCGAGGAGATCGAGCGCCGCCGCGTCGAGCGACGCAAGGCTCGCCGCCGCTCCGGCAAGAAGCGCTGACCCCTTTAGATTCACGGTCCCAGAACCCCAGCGGGTACCCTGGAGACCAGCAAGACCCCATTCCCCACCACGGAGGACACGTCATGAGTGACGACAACGCAGGCAAGCTCACCCGCCTCGAAGAAGAAGGCGAGCTCGCCGCCGACTACCTGGAAGAACTGCTCGACATCGCCGACCTTGACGGCGACATCGAGATCGACGTCGAGAACGGCCGCGCCTCGGTCGAGATCGTCGCCGACGACCCCGAAGCCCTGGACCGCCTCGTCGGCGAGGACGGCGAGGTCCTGGACGCCCTCCAGGAGCTGACCCGCCTGGCCGTCCAGACCGAGACCGGCGAGCGCTCGCGCCTCATGCTCGACATCGCCGGCTTCCGCGCCGAACGCAAGGAAGAACTCCAGGACATCACCCGCGAGGCCATCGCCCGCGTGCGCGCCACCGGCGAGGCCGTCAAGCTCGACGCCATGAACCCCTTCGAGCGCAAGGTGTGCCACGACGTCGTCGCGGACGAGGGCCTGACCTCCGAGTCCGAGGGCGTCGAACCCCACCGACGCGTCGTCATCCTCCCCGAGGAATCCGACGGTGAGTGAGAACCCGAACGGGACGGGAAGGGGTCGCCAGGTCGGCGACCCCTTCGTCCCAGAAGAGCCCACGCAGGCGGTCCGCGATTTCTTCGGCCCCGCCTTTTCCGACGTCGCCGAGTACGCGCGCATGCTCGAGGAGGAGGGCGAGCTGCGCGGCCTGCTAGGCCCGCGCGACATGGAGCGCATCTGGTCGCGCCACATCGTGAATTCGGCGGCCGTCCTCGATTTCATGCCGCGCCGGGAGGGGCGCGAGGTGTTGGACGTTGGTTCCGGTTCGGGCCTGCCCGGCATCGTGATCGCTGCCTGCCGACCCGACCTGCACGTGCACCTCGCCGAGCCAATGGCGCGCCGCGTCGAGTGGCTCGAGGACGTCGTCGAGGGGCTCGGCCTGGATAACGTCACCATCCACCAGGCGCGCGCCGAAGAGCTGCGCGGCAAGGGCAAGGCCGACGTGGTCACCGCCCGCGCGGTTGCGAACATGAGCAAGCTTGTACGTATGACGTCTAAGCTCATTGCGCCCGGCGGTACCCTCGTGGCCCTCAAGGGTCGTCGCGCCCCGATCGAGGTCGAGGAGGCCTCCGCGGAGCTGCGTCGCCACCACCTGCGTGCCGAGATCCACGAGGTGCCCTCCATCATGGAGGACGAGTCGACCTACGTCGTGGTCTGTTCGCGCGTCCGGTGATCGTCTTTTAGGATTCTAAGGGGCACCGCAGGTTACTGTGGTGCCCCTTAGTCTGTGTGGCGGGCTGTTGATCCTGTGCACCGTCGATGTTCATTTTGGTGTGATGGGCGCCATAGTGCTGGCTGTTTTGTGGGTCGCTCTGTGTCGTGTCTCGTTGCGCCTGCTCGGCTGCGTCGGCCAGGAGAATCGATCCTACAGAACAACTTGTCGACGGTTTGTCGCAACGCGAGGATATTCGTGTGTCCCTTCATGCATCACGGACTTTCGATGCCGGAAGTGTGCACCCGGCCCCGTAGACTAGAGGCAGTAGCTAGGAAGGTGTCACGTGAATACCAACAACACCCCACTGTCCACTCAGATCGAACGAAACTTGCGCGACTTGGCCATGCTCGACCGCGCCGAGTTCCGCAAGCCCGCGTCCACGCGCATCATCGCGGTCGCAAATCAAAAGGGCGGCGTCGGTAAGACGACCTCGACGGTCAACATTGCCGCCGGCCTCGCGTTGGGCGGCCTGACCGTGCTTGTCATCGACGCCGATGCGCAGGGCAACGCCTCGAGCGCTCTGGGCGTCGCCCATCCCGTTGGTACCCCCTCGACCTACGACGTGATCATCGGCGGAGCGGAGCTTGAGGACGTCGTTCAGCCCTGTCCGGACATCGACGGCATCCTCGTGTGCCCCGCGACGATCGACCTGTCCGGCGCCGAGATCGAGCTCGTCGACGTTCCCCGCCGCGAGTTTCGCCTGCGCGAGGCACTACGTGAGTATGTGGCAGCGCACGGCGAGATCGACGTCGTCCTCATCGACTGCCCCCCGTCTCTCGGCCTCGTGACCCTGAACGTCATGGTGGCCGCCGACGAGGTGATGATTCCGATCCAGGCCGAGTACTACGCGCTCGAGGGTCTGAGCCAGCTGTGGAACACGGTCGAGCGCATCGGCGTGGATCTTAACCCTGGACTTCGTGTCTCTGGGATGCTGCTGACGATGGCCGATAAGCGAACGCGGCTGTCCGAGGAGGTCGAGGGTGAGGTGCGTTCACACTTCCCCGATCACACCTTTACGACCGTGATTCCGCGATCCGTCCGTATTTCCGAGGCGCCCAGCTACGCCCAGACCGTCGTTACCTACGACCCGCGTAACGTCGGCGCGATCGCGTATCGCAAGGCCGCCCTCGAGCTGTGTGAGCGACTGTCGGCGGGAGAGTGAGCGATTGTTTCACGTGAAACAATCGGCCGTTTCCCCACGTTTCCGCAGTTTGGAACGTCGGTATCAGAACAAATGACCATTAGTGCAGCATAGTGACGAACGACGCTAAATAGTCGAGTACACGGCATTGTTTCACGTGAAACAATGAACGCACACAATTGAAGGAGTTATGCAATGGCGGATGTAACACCGAAGTCTGAGGGCCGTAAGGGTGCTCGTAAGCATTCCGGCCTCGGCCGAGGGCTTGGAGCTCTCATCCCCCCAGGCAGGTGAACATGCGCCTCAGACAACGTCTGCGGGTCCCTCGCGGCCGCTCGACGTCTTCTTCCCCGAAGGCCCTGCCGCGCGCGGCCGAGGAGGCTCTGCAAAGGATCTCCTCCAGCCCAAGCGAGCCACGGCCTCGTCGAAGATGAAGCGCCCCACGATGCCTGCTGTGAACACGGGCGGAACGCGGCTCGCGGCGCAGGGCTCCTCGCCCCTCGGATCCGGGATCAATGGCTCAGGTTCCGACCAGGGCGAATCTGGTTCGCGCGATCACGCCGCGACTGCCGTGGCGGACTCGCCGTCGAATGTTTCACGTGAAACATCCAGCGACCACGAGCTCGTGCCGGTGCCCGGCGCCTCCTTCGCAGAGATTGCTACCGATCAGATCGTCCCCAACTCGAAGCAGCCGCGTGAGGTCTTCGATGAGGATGACCTGAAGGAACTGTCGGCATCCATCAAGGAGGTCGGCGTTCTCCAGCCCGTCGTCGTTCGCAGCATCCCCCGCGACGGGGCGTTCCGAGAAGCTCCAGGAGTTCATCCAGGAGAAGCCCGAAGCGCGCTACGAGCTGATCATGGGCGAGCGCCGCCTGCGCGCCTCCGAGCTCGCGGGCGAAACCACGATTCCGGCGATCATTCGGGAGACCGACGACGGAGACCTGCTCCGAGATGCTCTCCTGGAAAACCTCCACCGGGCCCAGCTCAACCCGCTGGAGGAGGCGAGCGCATATCAGCAGCTCATGGCGGATTTCGGTGCGACTCAGGAAGAGCTCGCCAAGAGAATCGCCCGCTCGCGACCGCAGATCGCCAATACCCTCCGCCTGCTGAAGCTTCCCCCCTCCGTCCAGAAGAAGGTGGCCGCACAGGTCATCACCGCGGGCCACGCCCGCGCCCTCCTGTCTCTTGCGACGGCCGAGGAAATGGAACGGCTCGCTGAACGCATCGTCGCGGAAGGACTCTCGGTGCGCACCACCGAGGAGATCGTCCGTCTCGGAAAGGCGAAGGCCACCCCGCGTCCGCGCACTCGCCAGCAGCCACCACTGTCGCCCCTGGGGGAGAGTGTCGTATCTGCACTGTCGGATGCCTACGACACGCGCGTCTCTATCACGGAAGGCCGCAAGAAGGGTCGAATCGTCATCGAATTTGCAGGATCCGAGGATCTTCAGCGAATTGCAGGCCTTATTCTCCACTGATCTAGCTTCATGGTTCTTTTCGCAGATCACGCGCAGTATGTTCCCTACGCGACATTTTCTGAGCTAATCTTCGATTGAATTAACGCTTAAACTACCTCTAAAGGGTCTGTCATCGGGCCCTCGCAGTACCAGAAGGAGCGAAAGGCATGAATGCCCAAGGCAGTTCGCGCACCGTGCTTTTCGATGTCGGGGGCGTCCTCGTCGACGCCCACCCGGACCCTGCCCTCATCGCCCGCATGTTCGGGGACGAGTCCCGCGGCCTCACGACGCTCGTCGACCAGGCGATGTGGACGCATCGCGGCGAGTACGACGCCGGCCTGGGCGATCGCGAGTTCTGGGATCGGATCGCTGGGGACTGCGGACAGCCTGAACCCTCCCACGCATTGCTGAAGCAGCTCGTCACCCTTGACTCCTCGCGGATGGCCGACGCGAACGAGCAGACCCTCGGACTTGTGCGCCTGCTGCGGCATCAGGGTGTGCGCGTCGGTATCCTCTCGAATGCTCCGTACCCGATCGCAAAGGCAATTCGCCGCTCCGAGTGGGGTAGCCTCTTTGACTTCTTCGCTTTCTCCTGCGACTACGGCATCTGCAAGCCAGCCCGCGGCATCTACCGCGACGTCCTCCAGCGCCTGGGCGGACCCGTTTCGGAGGTGGCTTTCATCGATGACCGCCGCGAGAACGTGCGGGCTGCGGAACTTCTGGGCGTCCACGGCATAGTCTGGGAGGGCGCCAAGCAGGCCGAGGCCCGCTTGAAGGAACTCGGTTTCCTGTTCTGAGTGGTCCTCTTTTCTCACGGGACACGGACGTGTCTGTGAGTACTGCCTGAGTGTCGTGTGCCTCCGGGCCCCGCCGCCGTTCGCTTGTTGGCCGCAGCTTGATGTTGTTGTTTGGTGTGGTGCCTGAGTGTGGGGTGCCTTCGGGCCCGGCCGCCCGCGAGATCGCCACACGCGAGCCTGCGGCTCGGAGTGGTCGATCTCGAAGCCCGCCCGTGCCCTCCGGGCCCTACGGCACCCGTCACGCTGGCTGCACGTGGTGTTTGCGCCCGGCCAGGCCCTGCCGCACCGAAACCCAGGTGTTCGGCCTTAGCCGACGCGATACCGGGCCCGGTGCGTCACGCAGGGGAGCGTTCGCTACTCGCCGTCGACAGGCGCGTTCGCGTCAACGGCCTCGCTCGACGCGGCGCCACCAGCGCCAGCCTCGCGCTCGGCGGCCACGCGGCCACCCGCCACGAAATCAACGATATCCGCGCACAGCTGCGCAAACGAAGAATCCTCCAGCGCATCCGCCGCCTGGGGCAGCAGCGACGTGTCCGTCATGCCGGGAGCAACATTCGCGTCAATGAACCAGCACGTGCCCTCGTCGTCAACCACGAAATCCATGCGCGACAGGTCACGCAGACCAAGAGTCGTGTGTGCCTCAACGGCCGCCGCCTGCAGGTCCGCAAGCGCCTCCGAGGAGAGACGAGCGGGCACAAAGTACACGGCCGCATCCGTCGTGTAACGCGCATCGTAATCGTAACGGCCACCGTCCGTCGCAATCTCAACCGGAGGCAGCGCCACAGGCCCACCCTCCAGGTCCACCACCGACACGGCCACGTCACGACCCTCAATGCGCTGCTCGACCATCAAACGCTGCCCGTAAGCGAACGCATCCACCATCGAGCGACGCAGCTCCTTCGCGTTATGCGCCGTCGAAATACCAAGCGCCGAACCCCCATCCGTCGGCTTAATGACAACAGGGAACGACACGGAACCCTCCAACGCCGACAGCACACTCGACGCTCCCAACTGGCGGAAAATCGCCTGCGGCAGCGTCACCCAGCCCGGCGTCGCAAGCCCCGCGGAACCCAACAGCGCCTTCGCCGTTGGCTTGTTCGATGCGAGCATCGCCTGCACCGCCGACGACCCCACGAAAGGCACGCCCACGGACTCCAGGAACGATTGCAACGACCCATCCTCGCCAATCGAACCGTGCACGAGGGGCCACACGACGTCAGGGGAGAAGGACTCGATCGCGCCCGCCAGGGACGCATCCACGTCCGAAATAACGACGTCGTAGCCAGCCTGCGTCAGGATGTTCGCGACGCGACGACCCGAACGGACCGACACGTCACGCTCGTGCGTCAGGCCGCCCGAGATGATGAGAACTTTCGTAGCCATAATGTGTTACTCCTAGGGAACCTTAACGGGCGGACTCAGCCCCGGCCTCGTCGATCGAGGCAGTGCCGAACATGTCGACCATTTCCTTCTCAGCGTTCACGACCGTCGACAGGCGACGCACGCCCTCGCGAATGTCCTCGGGGGTCGGGTAGCAGAAGGACAGGCGCATGTGATTCGACCCCTGGCCGTCGTAGAAGAACGCCGTCCCCGACACGTAGCGACCTGGGCGCGCACCGCGCGCGGCAGCATCGACTTCGCGTTGAGGCCCTCGGGGAGCGTTACCCACGCGTAGAATCCGCCGTCCGGCACCGTCCACGAGCACGACGGCATGTACTCCTCGAGCGCCGTCAGCATCGAGCGGCAACGCTCCGCGTACATCGAACGGAAGGACTTCACCTGCCCGTACCAGTCGTAGCTGCCCAGGTAGTCGGCGATCGCCATCTGGCCCACCATCGACGGGCACAGGATCGCGGACTCGAGCGCCAGCACCAGCTTCGCGCGGATCGCGTGCGGCGCGTACGCCCAGCCGATACGGAAGCCGGGCGCGAACATCTTCGAGAAGGAACCCAGGTAGACGACGCCCTCAGGGCTGTACGAGGCGATGGCCGGCAGGGGGTCGTTATGGAAGCCGAGCAGGCCGTAGGGGTTGTCCTCGACGATCAGGACGTGCTCGCGCAGGCAGATCTCCGCGATGATGGGGCGGCGCTCCGCGGAGAGCGTCACGCCCGCTGGGTTGTGGTAGTTCGGGATGATGTAGATGAACTTGATGGTGCGACCCGAGGCGCGCACGTCGCGGATCGTCTCCACCAGGGCCTCGGGAATGATGCCGTGCTCGTCCATGGGGACGTGCACGACGTCCGCCTGGCGCGCGCGGAACACGCCCAGGGCGCCCACGTAGGAGGGGGCCTCGGCGAGGACGACGTCGCCCGGATTCACGAAGAGCTCGGTGACGAGGTCGAGGGCCTGCTGGCTTCCCCGTCGTGACGACTACGTCGTCGGGGTCGGCGCCGACGATGCCGTCGTAGCTCATGACCTCGGTGATACGCTCGCGCAGCACCTCCCAGCCCTGGCCGCTGCCGTACTGCATGGCCTGCGCGCCGTGGTTGCGCACGAGTTTCTCCGCGGACGCGGCGAGCTTGTCGAGGGGCAGGTCCTTGAGATTCGGCATGCCGCCGGCGAGGGAGACGACCTCGGGGCGCGAGACCACGGAGAAGAGCGCGCGGATTTCCGATTCGCGCAGATTGTGGGCGCGTTCCGCGTAGGCGTCGAACCAGGGGTCGAGGCGGTTTCCTTGCGCGGGCGTGCGCCCGGACGAGGCCGGGGTCGCGCCGTTGGTCGAAGGCTGAGTCAAGGCATGCCATCCTTTGCATGGGGTCACGTTCAACGTATAGTCAAGTGTGCCACTTTCCGCGGCTCACGGGGTAACGAGGCTCGTGTGGTGGTCACATGTTTCACGTGAAACATCAGGGTTCGATGCATGCGTAGGGGAGGACGAGCAGACCGTCGTCGCGCTGGTACGCGAACTCGCCGTGGCCCACGATGAAACCAAGGAAGGAGGGTTCGGAGGTCCTGGCCATAGGGTTACCGGTCATGAGTGCATGGAACCTGTGTAGGCGTTCCACGGCACGCTCGGTAATACCCATCGATGATAGTTTGACCTCGAACGCGCCCCAGTGACCGTCAGCGAGTTCGATGATGAAGTCGACCTCGAGACCTTTGTCATCACGGTAGTAGGCGATGGAGTTTCCGACACCAGGAAGCGTGTCGGTGAACGTGAGGAGATCACGGCAGACGAGAGTCTCAAACAATCCGCCGAGAGTCTGAGTATCGCGTAGCAACTTGCTGGGGGATAGGCCGAGCATGGCTGCAGGTAGGGAGGGATCGACGAAGTAGCGCTTGGGCTTGATACGCACACGTTTCTTTCCGCGAGCTGCGGGCTCCCAACCGGACACGTCTTCGAGTAGATACATTGCGCGGAGGTCGTCGAGGTAGGCCCTAATAGTGTGACGCGATTTTTCTTCACCTTCGCTGCCCATATCCTTTGACAGCGTGCTCATTGTCGGAGCTTGCGCAAGATTCATGCTGAGAGCGCGTAAGAGCGACCGTGTAGTGTCTGGAGATCGGCGCAGCTGAGGCATGTTTACCTCAATGAGGTTGCGCAGGTACTGTGCCGGAGTTTCCAACGCATCTTCGTCATCGAGATCGAGAATCGACGGCCATCCTCCTCGGCAACACCAACGCGCAACGCTCTCGATAGAGCTGTCGCATCGTTGCGAAGTGATCCCCTTGCCGTCAAAAAGACCGCGGAGGCTTACGCCTCCTGGAGTCGCTCCGGCCTCGTATGAGGTCATTGGCCGCATGTGAACGCGAGCAATACGCCCTGCGCCGCTGTGCCTGATTGCCTCAATATCGTGTGGTGCGGAGGACCCTGTGAGGATGAACTGTCCTCGTTCACCCGCGGACGAATCGATACGAGAACGAACCATATCCCAGATCTGAGGCACCTCCTGCCACTCGTCAATGAGGTGTGGGCGCTCGCCAGAGAGCACGAGATCGGGGGAGGACTGGGCGGCTAAAAGCGTTGATGGGTCAGTCAGAGAGTCGGCGCTGTTGGCATGTGCAAGTGAGGTCCAGGTCTTTCCGCACCATTTGGGCCCGGCTATTTCAACAGCGCCGAAGGATCGCAGTAGTTGGTCGATACGCCGGTCGATTGCTCGAGGGCGGTACTTCTCCGGACGTACAGCCTGCACCTGAATCTCCTATGATCAGCGAATATATAGACTAGTATACATTTTCCACCAATCTTGGTATACATTTTCCACCCAAAAGAGTAGACATTTTCCACCCATATCAGTGCCACGCCCAGCGGCACCGCGGCCAGGCCGCGACGGCATGCAAAAAAGTCCGCAGCCCCTGCGGGTCTGCGGACTTGCGTGGAACTCCGGCGGAGCCGGGAGTAGCTCAGTGGCGGTCGGCCTTCACGATGTGCTTGGTGTCGGCGAGCTCGTTGAGCTGGTCGATGTGGGCCTGGGCAACCATGACGTCGATGGTGGAGAACATAGCGGGCTCCTCGTGGGATCGTGTATTCGTGTGTTCCTGCTTGGTGAGGCCGGGGATCGCCCGGCGGGTCTCGCGCGAGGAGTATGCCAACGCGGGTGGCGTCGGCGCGACCCTGCGTGTCAAACAAGAAAAGCGCCGGACCAGCTTGGCAGCTTCGTCAGGCGCTTGATGGTTACAGCTTATCCCTGCCAAAACGCTCAATCAACCGATCGGCCAGTAATTTAGATCGCACCAAAAACCAAGCAATTGCAAAGCAAAGTGGCCGCCCACACACGGCCATTGCATGTGTGCGCAGGCCGTCACAATCCCTCTGACGTCTCGGCTGTGATCGTTTACAGATCACAAATTTCATAAGTTTTGATGTCGGTTCGCGCGAGTTCATCAAGCGTTGGTGTGAGAGCATGGCTCGCTTCTGTGAGCGGCGCGGGTGCAGCGGTGATTGAAACGGGGGAGTGGGCTTCGGGATCTGCGAAGTGCATGGCGAGGTGCTGGGACCAATGCATAGGGAGTGATATGGGCGTTCACCATCAATTTCGCATGCAATTCGGTGGTCAGACAAATCGACAACGGGGAGAAAACCGCAGAATTTCAACGATGTGGATTCAAAGTTTGAAAGAGTGGAGGGGGAATTGCATGCGAAATTGGGGTGGGAGAGTGGTGCTCACCGAGGCTTCGGGACGTCATCAGAGCCCTCTATACTATCTGGCCGCAATTGGGGCAGACCCTCATGAAGGGTGGCTGCGATCAACAGTTTCGGGTTCTAGAACTTTGCGCAGCACGGATCGCAGGCATAGAATGATAACGATTCTCATTCATATTCAAGTGCGAAGCACCTAGAGGACCCCCTCCATGAACCCCACGACATACCGGAACCCGGGCCGCGCAGCTGCCCGGGCTTTCGCCGCAATGGCCCTCGCGGCCACCTCCTTCCTCGTGCCCGGAGCGGCACACGCCGATGAGGCCACCGCAGGAACCGAGGCCACCAACATGACCACCGAGGCCTCGACCTCCAACGCCGCCGACGCCACAGCAGACGCCGCGACCTCAGGTAGCGACACAACACGCGCAGAAACAACAGGCACCGACACCGCCGACGCGGCCACGGCCTCGTCCGAGGCCGACGCTTCCGCCTGCGCCGTTATGCGCACCGCCCCCGCCGGCACCACCGCGACCCTCGACCGCGGCCATGCTGACATCTTCGACCTCACCTCCGACGCCTCCGGCGCCCTCACCCTGCGCATCAAGGAAGACGCCACCGGCTCCGGCGTCATGCGCGAACCCGAGCAGACCCTCCTCGCCGTCAACAAGTCCACGCTCACCCAGATCCCCGCCTCCGTCCGCCAGGCGACCGGCGCGCCCGCCGCCGCCTACCTGCTCGGCCAGACCGGCGACAACCAGGCCACCGTGCTGTGGCCCGGCTGGGACACCCTCGGCATCGCGGCAGGCGGATACGACGCCGCGCGCTTCCACGTGACCTACACGGGTCCCGCCGACGGCCGCATCTACGCCTTCACCTCAAGCTTCACCGAGGGCACCAAAGCGGTCACCAACGATGGCAGCTTCGACCTGGCGCCGGGCGGCGACGACATCGACCAGCCCTACGCCGCCCACAAGCACGTCAACTGGCTCTTCACCCGCGCCGGCCGCTACACGCTGACCGTCCAGGCCAGCGCCTGGACTCACGGGACCGCCGGCGCCGCCAACGCCCAGTCCGCGGTCCGCACCTACACGATCGACGTCGCCGACGAGGCCTCGTGCCTCGCCGAGGCCGGAGCGGCCCCCTCCACCGACCAGGCGCAGCCCGCCCCCGGCGTGGGTCCGGGCTCGGTGGACTCGACGAACAATCAGGCCGCGCAGGACCAGGGCGAGGGCGGTGCCACGGGAACGCCCAGCGCCCCCGCCCCCGGCGCGACCGGAACCACCGGAACGACCGGCACGACGACCGGCGCGACGACCGGCGCGAACCCTGCTCCCGCCTCGGGCGCGCGCACCACCACAGGCACCACCACAGGCGAGCGCTGCGTCGCCACCCGCATCACCCGCGAGGCCACCGAAGCCGAGGCCGCCACCCTGGCCTCGTCCCAAGCACCCGCGAACACCGCGCGCACCACGCTGACCGTCAGCGTCGGTGAGGGCGCTTCCGGCAACGCGACCGACGGCCACTTCGACTTGGGCCCCGCCATCGACAACGGCACCCTCGTCGCCCGCGTCAAGGACGACCGCAGCCAGCCCGCCCAGTGGGTCGACCCCTCGTCCCTGACCTTCGCCCTCGGTGACGCCGCGCGCATCACCGCGCCCGCGGACCTCGGCTTCGTCGCCACCCCCGGATCCAGCGTCTGGCTGATCCCCTCCACCCAGATCGCGGGCGTGCCGTGGCTCGGCCTGAACTCCCAGCGCGAAGAGATCGTCACCGGCACCACCGGCCCCGTCCAATTTACCCTCGACGCCGTCGAGGGCCCCGGACGCGTTGCCGTCTTCAACGCGGGCGCGCTCGGCTCCGGCGTCGGCGAGCACGTCTTCGACGGGCCCGGCACCGGCTACACGCTCGGCGCCAACACGCACGCCCACCAGAACTGGGTGTTCACCGCGCCCGGCACCTACACGCTCACCATCACTATGCGCGTTACCCCCAACGGCGCGGCGCTCGCGGGCAGCGGCTTCGGGTCCGGCGGCGACCTCACCGCCACCGGCGCGAACGGACCGAGCGGGCGACCCATGGTCTCCCAGGTCGTCGGTCGCACCGCGTCCGGCAAGGACTGCGACCTCTCCCTGGCCACCACCGGCGCCGACACCATCCCCCTGACCGTCGTCTCCCTCACGTGGGCGCTCACGGGCGCGGCCTGCGTGTGGGTGGGCGCGATCGGACGCCGCCGCAACCTGCACGCGCAGTCGTGACCCCTCATTCACGAGGCCGACTCTCCCTCGTCCCCCGCCTCCCCTCTCGTGGGTGGCGGGGGGAGTGGGTGTGTGCTCGCCGCCTCGACGTTTGCGCTCACGGCGGCCCTGGCGGGGTGCGCGCCCGCGCCCGACCCGGCATCCGACGGTGAACTGCGCGTCGTCGCCACGACCGGCATCCTCGCCGACCTCGTGCGCAACGTTGCTGGAGACCGCGCCCACGTCACCCAGATGGTGCCCAACGGTGCGGACCCGCACTCGTGGGAGCCCTCCCTGCGCACAGTGCGCGACGTGGCCTACGCGGACGTCGCCTTCTCCAACTACCTCATGCTCGAAGAGCACGCCCTCATTCGTGCCCTCGACTCCAACCTGCCGGCCGGCTCGCGCTCCGTCTCCGTCGCCGAAGAGGCCGCCAAGAACGGCGCGACCATCCTCCCCCTCGTCGAAGACCGGGCGCTTGACACCCCGTGGCTCGGCATGCGCGTGTGGGGCGACGGCGCCGACATGGGGGCCACCCGCGCCTCGCAGATCGACCTGACGACCACCGGCGTCGACGGGCCCGGCCAGGCCGCCGCCTACCTCACCACGTCCTTCGGGCAGCCCGAGATCGCCTTCGCCTCCTCCGACGGCTTCAACGCCGCAACCGGATACGACACCGACACCGCGCAGCTGCCCGCCGACGCCCACCAGCACATGAGCTGGGCGTTCACCGCCCCCGGCGTGTACCGCGTCCACTTCCGCGCCAACCTGCGCACCACCCCCGGCGCAACGCCGGTGAGCGTCGGGGAAGGCACCGCCGTGTTCGCCGTCGGCACCCCGCCAGAGGACGTCGCCGCCAGTGAGGGCCGCCGCATCCTGTCCGCCGGCCACGCCGACATCACCGTCAACCTCACCTCCAAGAGCGTTGAACTCGCCTCCGACGCCGGCGCTCTGGGCGGGGACGAGGCCTCGGCCCCCCTGCGTGGGCGCATCCAGCGCCGCGGCGGTCGTCGCCTCGACCATGGAATGCACCGACCTCGACCAGGTCGTCATCGAAGTGCCCACCCGCGCGCTCACGACCATCCCCGGGGAGGCCTCGTTCCGCTTCATCGGCGAGGCCGGCGCCAACGTGTACATGCTGCCCCAAGCCGTCCTCGGCAAGCACGTCCACGGCGACATCGACCCCCACCTGTGGCACGACGTCCACAACGCCCAGGCATACGTGCGCGTCATCCGCGACTCGCTGATCTCCGTCGACCCGGGCGGCGAAGCCACCTACCGGGCCAACGCGGCCGCCTACCTGACGCGCCTCGACGAGCTCGACGCCACCGTCGCCTCGACCATCGCGTCCATTCCCGAAGAGCGCCGCAAACTCGTCACCACCAACGACGCCTACGCGTACCTGGCGAACGCCTACGGGCTCACCGTCGCCGGCTTCGTCGCACCCAACCCCAGCGTCGAACCCTCCATCGCCGACCGCATCAAACTCCAGGCCACCCTGTCCGACTCCTCGATCCCCGCGGTGTTCCTCGAACCCAACCTGGCGCGCACCCGCTCCACCCTGCGCACCGCCGCCACCGACGCGGGCGTGGACATCTGCCCCCTGTACGGCGACACCCTCGACGACCAAGCACCCACCTACATCGACATGATGGAACACAACGCCCGCTCACTGGCACGCTGCCTGGGCGGCAAGGAGATGCCATGAAATCCTTCTCTTCTCGTCTGACTTCCGGCCGTCGGCTCTTCGCCCCGGGGGCGGCGGCCCGCCCGCGAGACTTGGCGACCGAGCTGCGCTCGGCGCCGCGTCTCGAAGCCCGGCCAGGCCCTGCCGCCGCCCACGGGGCTAGTCGGCGGCCTTTCCGCAAGCCCGGCCAGGCCCTGCAGGACCCGCGCCGGCCTCATGCGGTATCAGCGAACGAATCCGCCCCCGGGGCTAGCCGGCGGCCTTTCCGCAAGCCCGGCCAGGCCCTGCCGCCGCCCACGGGACCGAGCGGGCGGGCATCACAGTTCGAAGCCCGGCCGGGCCGTGGCGCCGGGGGGAATATTGCAGCATTAGAAGCATCCCTACGGCGTGTCGCCGGCGTGTCGCGGCTCTAATGGTGCAATTTCCCCGCCTCGGCCTGTCTCTGAGCGCTCTGCTTGTGTCGGCCTTCCTCGTCATCGTGGGTGCTCCCTCTTCTGTTGCTGACCCGAGTCCCGACCCCGACCTCGCGCAGAGCGTCGCCGCGCACGAAGAATGGTCCAACGAGGCCAGCGAGATCAGCGTCGGGCATGTCGACCTCGGCCCCCGCCTCATCGACGGACAGTGGAGGGCCGGCCTGCGCCACGACGCCGAGAGCGGCGCCGTGTGGCGCGATCCCAACCAGACCGTCCTGCGGGTCAGCGACGCGGCCGTCATGACCGCGCCCGACTCCGCCGACTACCCGTTCCTGGCCGACGTCGCGGGCAAGCCCGTGTACGTCGTTCCCCAGACGCAGAACCCGAGCGTCGTGTGGCTCGGCTGGAACACGCAGGACCCCGCCGTCACGGCCACCATCGACCGCGGCCTCACCATGCGCGTCGGCCCCGTGTCCGGCCCCGGCCGCGCGTGGCTGTTCCTGCAGTCCGGCACCTTCGGCAAGCCCCTCCTGCTCGCCGACTCCGGCGCGGCGCCTGGCGACGTGTGGATCGACTCGGGCACGCACGTGCACGCCAACTGGGCGTTCTCCGCGCCCGGCACTATACGGCGACCGTGACCTTCCTGGGCACAACCACCTCCGGCGAGGCCGTGAGCGCCTCCACGACCCTGCGCTTCGCGGTCGGTGACGCCGCCTCCGCGTCCGAGGCCCTGGCCATGGCCGCACCCGCCGCTTCCGGTTCTGGTTCCGGTTCTAGTTCCGGGGACCCGGCCCGCGGGCGCCTCCCAGGGCGCTGGCTCCTCTTCCGCGAACCCGGGCGCCGCCGGGCCGGGAGCCGCAGGCTCCTCCGAGTCAGCGTCGCCCTCCTCCGAAGGCGGGCTGCCCGACTGGGCTTTCCTCGCGATCATCGGCGTCGCCGGCTTGTCCCTCCTGGTGATTCTTGCGCTCGTCGTCGCGCGCTCGCGCTGCAGCCGCGCCGAACAGGCCGCCGCCATCGCCGAGGCCGACTCCCTCCTCGCCCCCCTGCCCGCCGCGAAGGGTGAGGGAAGCGGGGAAGCGGCCCCGGCCTCGTCCGACAGGTCCGTGCCCGCCCGAGGCGCGGCGCCCGGCGTGGGGGAGAGCGCTGCCCGCCCCGGCCTCGTCGATCGGGGAGGGGAGCAGTGAGCCAGCTGCGCGTCACCGGACTGGGCGCGTCCCTGGGTGGGCGCAGCGTCCTCGAGGGCGTCGACCTGGAGGCCCGGGCCGGGGAGCTCGTCGGCCTCATCGGACCCAACGGCGCCGGGAAGACCACGCTGATCCGCTCGATCCTCGGCTTGATTCCCTCCAGCGGGCGCGTCGAGACCGACGGCGCGATCGGGTATGTGCCGCAGCGCCACGAGTTCGCGTGGGACTTCCCGATCAGCGTGCGCGACGCCGTCCTGCAGGCCGTCACCGTGCGGCGCGGGCTGCTCGGGCGCGCGCGCGCACCCCGCACTTCCGCGCCGTCGAGGAGGCCCTGAGCCTCGTGGGCCTGCGCGACCTCGCGAAGCGTCCCATCGGCGAGCTGTCCGGCGGGCAGCGCCAGCGCGTCCTCGTCGCCCGGGCCCTCGCGATCCGACCCGCCGTGCTGCTCCTCGACGAGCCCTTCACCGGCCTCGACATGCCCACGCAGGAGATGCTCATGGACCTGTTCCGCGCGCTCGCGGACGGGGGCCGGGCCCTCCTCATGACGACGCACGACCTCATCGGCGCGCGCGCCGGGTGCGACCGCCTCTACCTGCTGCGGCGCACGATCGTCGCGTCCGGGCGGCCCGACGAGCTGGCCGACGCCGACCCATGGATCCGCGCCTTCGACGTGCGACCCGACAACCCGATCCTCGACGCCCTAGGAGTGCGCGCATGAGCACCGTGATCCACGCGGGGGGAGGAGGCCTCGTCCCGGCGGCGGACTTCCTGAGCCCCTACGACTTCTTCCGCGACCTGACGAACCCGGCGCTGGCGTTCCTGCCGCGCGCGCTGCTCATCGCGGTCGTCGCCGCGCTCGTGTGCGGCAGCGTCGGCGTGCACGTCGTCCTGCGCGGCATGGCGTTCATCGGGGACGCCGTCGCGCACTCCGTGTTCCCCGGCCTGGCAATCGCGTTCGTGTGCGGCGGGTCCCTAGTGTTTGGCGGGGCGCTCGCGGGCGTCGTGACCGCCGTGCTGGTGGCCTTGTTGGCGCAGAACCGGCGGCTCAAGGAGGACTCCGTCATCGGCGTGCTCTTCGTGGGCGCGTTTGCGCTGGGCGTCGCGATCATCGCGCGGGCGCCCGGGTACGCGGGCAGCCTGCAGGACTTCCTGTTCGGGTCGATCACGGGCATCCCGGCGTCGGATGTGCCCGTGGTGATGTGTGGCGCTGCGTTGGTGCTGCTCATGTTGTTCCTGGCGCACCGGCCCATCGTGGCGGTGACCCTGGACCGCGAGAGCGCGCGAGCGGCTGGCGTGCACGTGCTCGCTGCCGATCTGTCTTTGTATGTCGCCGTGGCTTTGGCCGTCGTGATCTCCGTGCAGACGATCGGCAACGTGCTGGTGCTGGCGCTGCTCGTCACCCCCGCGGCCACCGCGCGCCTGTTGTGCGACCGCCTGGGGACCATGATGATCCTGTCGCCCGCGCTCGGGGCTTCCGGGGGCCTGGTCGGCCTGTACCTGTCGTGGGCGCTGGACGTGCCGACGGGCGCCACGATCGTCCTGGTGCTCACCGCGTGCTTCGTGCTCGCCTGGGTCTTCGCGCCGAGGCACGGGGTCCTCGCGCGGAGGCTGCGGGAGAGGCGGGGGTGAGGCTGGTCTGCGGGGGTGGGTTGCCGCGGGGCTTTGCGGCGGTAGGCCTCTGCGGGCGCTGCGCGTGTGGGCGTGGGGCGCTGCGGGTATGCGGGTGTGCGGCGCTGCGGGAATGCGCGCGATGTAGATGTGCGTGAGTGATTGAGCGGGGTGCTGCCGAGGGGTGGCACCCCCGCTTGTTGTCGGTGGTCCTTGGTGCGCGGTTGATGCGTGGTTGCGCGTTTGCGGGTGCGCGCGCCTGTAGGCACAGGTGCCGAATGTTTCACGTGAAACAATGCGAGGGTGGTAACGGGTGCGAACCTGGACTTGGGCGGTTGTGCGGGTGGTGCGTGGCGCTGCTTCTGTTGCTGTTATTGCATCGAGGCCCCAGACCTCGCTCGATTCTATGAATCGTAGATGCCTCTCTATGAGGTTCTATGACGCAAAAATGGGCTTCTATGAGCTATGAAGGGGCCTCTATGTCATAGAAATGCCCTTCTATGACATAGAAATGGGGTTCTATGAGATAGAATTGAAGCTATGATCAACGATCTTGAGGGTCTGCTGGGCGCTTTGGCTGTGCTCGAACTGCGCGGTGGTGACACGGACACAATCGAGGCGAAGACTTTCTCAGAGTATTCGGCGCAGCAGCTGGGGCCGACACTGAGCGCCTTCGCAAACATGCCCGGAGGTGGAGTGATCCTGCTGGGTGTGTCTGAGCGGGATGGGATTACTGTCGTTGGCGTCGACGACGTTCATGGTTTGCTTCAGAGGGTAGCTGATCAAGCGCGGAAGGGTTTTAGCGCGCCGGTTCGAATCGACGCGTTACCCATCGATGTTGACGGTAAAATAGTTGGTGTTGTCAACGTTGAGGGTGCTGACGCGAACGAAAAAACCGGTGCGTTGGCTGAAGGATAAGAAGGCGTATCTGCGTCAGTATGACGGTGACTATCAGATGTCGCCGTCGGAGGAGCAGATGCTTCTCCTGCGTCATCGGCGTCCGAGCGCCGACGCGCAGGCTGTGCCCGGTAGTTCTCGGCAGGATCTTGATGAGGACCTGGTCGCCCACTATCTAGCCTCTGTCCGTAAAACTACCCCACGCCTCGTCAATGACAGTGATGAAGCGGTCCTTTACTTCACGGGCGTTGTTGCCGACCGTGAGAGTGGAGAGTTGTCGGTTGCCGGGCTCTACGCTCTGGGCGAGTATCCTCAGCGTCTTCTGCCGCACCTCACCGTCACGGCCGCGGTTGAAGGTGCCGACGATGTGCGGGCCGTTAACCGTCGTGATTTTACGGGGGCGCTGCCCGTGATCTTGGATGATGTCCTCGAATGGGTTGCGCAGAACGTCGAATCGCGGCAGGTGGTCACGCGTGATGGGGACGGCGTGACAGATTATGCAGTGCCACTGTTGGCGGCCCGTGAGGTCATCGCAAATGCGTTGGTTCACCGCGATCTGTCCGAGGCATCACGCGGAAAGGGGATCGACCTGAGAATCACGCGTGAAGGATTTCGCCTGAGTAATCCGGGTGGCCTGTGGGGCATTACGGTTGATCGGCTTGGCACTGGCGATCACCCTGCGGTGAACGAGCGCCTATATCAGATTTGCCGAAACGTTGAAGGGGGGAAGCGGGCGCGTGATCGAGGCAATGGGGACTGGAATTCGTGAGGCTCGTCGGGCATTGCAGGATGCCGGGATGGCGGAACCCTGTTTCTTTGATAATGGGGTGTCTTTCACGGTGCGTTTCCCGAATGCTGCGCTGATTCCGGATGGGGACTTGACCTGGCTTGGTGGTCTCGGGTTGGAAGCGGCGGCCGGTTTGAATCGGCGCCAGAAGGAGGCGTTGGTCGACATGCGTCATGGGCGTACCTGGAGCAACGGGGAATATAGGGAGCATTTTGGTGTGACCGCTGAGGAGGCACGCTCGGATCTGCGCGATCTCATGTCACGAGGCCTGGTGACGTCCACGGGTGAGCGACGTTGGGTGCGTTACATGCTCGCAGGGAAACGTTGATCATTACGCAGCGCTGTCCCGGTCGCCTGTGGGGGACCGGGACAGCTGCGGTGAAGGCGTGGGGAGTGTTCCTTGTGTTGATGGATGTGTCGTCGACGGTGAAGACGCGGAGACGGTCGAGTGTTTCACGTGAAACAATGACGTTGAGGTGGCGGCCCGCGATGGTGGGCCGGGGCTTCAGCATATGGAGTGGTGGAGTTGTGGTGCGACAGCTGTATTGGGCTCTTCATAATTCGGGGTGTAGTTGGGGTTTGAATCCTCCGGTTTCGAGGAGTGCTCGGGTGATGTAGTGGGTGAGGTTACGGAATCCGAGGGCGGAGCCGCGTAGGTGTTCGAGGCGGCCGTTGATGGCTTCGGTGGGGCCGTTGCTGGTGTGGGGGTGGTCGAAGTAGGCCAGGATGTCTGTGGCTCGGCGTTTGAGTGTCCTGCCCAAGGTGGTGAGCTCGGTCAGGCTCCTCGGTACGCGCGTGGAGGTCAGGGTGTTGATTTCGGCTTCCATCAGGGCCTTACCCACGTCCGTGTCGGGCGCGCGGTAGGCGTTGATGATGTTCTGGTAGGCGCTCCAGGTGACCTCGAGGGCGACGTGCTCGTCGCCGGAAAACAGGTCGAGTATCTGGTACTGCTGGCCTAGGGTGAGTAGGCAGGATCTGGTGTGCAGTACCCTGCGGGCCTTGTAGAGGGGGTCCGTGGAGCGCCCGCGCCGATGGTGAAGTTCTTGCCCGGTGCGCCTTCGGCACTCATCCAAGGCATTGCCGGCCAGGTGCACGACGTGGAAGGGGTCCATGACCGCCCTTGCGCCGGGGAGCTCTTCGGCGGCAGCGCTCTTAAACCCGGTGAATCCATCCATCGCGACAATCTCAATACGCTCGCGCCACGTATCGGGCTGGGAGGCCAGCCAGGTTTTGAAGACCTGCTTGGATCGGCCCGGGACCATATCCAACAGCCGGGAGGGACCGCTGCGATCTCGGATGGGCGTCAAGTCCAAGATGACGGTGACGAATTTGTCGCCGTATGGGGTGTGGCGCCACACGTGTTCATCCACGCCAATGACGCGCACGCCTTCGAACCGGGTCGGGTCGTTGATCAGTGAGCGCTCTCCTTCGGCCAGGACAGCAGTGTTAGCGGCTCTTCCAGGACACACCGAGGGCCTGGGAGATGCGCGCCACCGTCAGATGGTGGACGACCAGCCCAGTGAGCGCCCAGCGCACCGCCGCCCGTGAGAGCTTGGCGCGCGGATCGGCCGCTTGACTCATATCCTGACGCCACACGTGAGAACACCCCTGACACCGGTAGCGGCGCACGCTCACGTGCAAAATCGTGGGACGCCACCCGTAAGGCTCGTGCGCCAAGCGCCTGACCACCGTGTCACGAGCCACGCCCAGGCACCCGCAGCGTCGACACCACCGATCCTCACCAACAATGCGGCACGCCAACACTGCACGGTCTGGCCAAATGCGTTGGCCCGTCACTTCCAGGCCCAGGTCATCCAGGCGCGTGAACGCGCTCAGGTCGGGGCGATCAAAGGTAGTATTGGGCATGTCGAGGTCTTTCAGGTGGACGGTGTAGGAATCTCCATCATCGAAAGACCTCGACCCCTACCCGGCCACGACACGCCGAACCCCACCCAACACCCCTACACCCTCAAATGCGAAGAGCCCTGTATTGTCGGCATCAACAAAAAGAATTGAATCCGCGGCCTCTCGCAATTTGCGGATGCTGATTTGCGCTGGCTCTTAGTGATCCCAGATGTGGGTGACGACCCATGTATCACCCCGCTCTTCAAGAAATAGGACACGGAAGAATCTTTGTTCGTTGTTGATTTCTTCTCCGGTTACTGTGCTTATGGTGTCGTATTGTTCTGATGCCTTTTCTTCTGTGAGGTGGCGAAAACCCGCCGGTGTTTGCAAATACGTGAATTTGATACAAATTCCTTCAGTGCCGTCCTTTTTGAGTGAACACTCGTATATGTCCTTTGTTTGAAGATACTGATTGGTGAGCGGCTTGACGAGATATGCATCTGTATGCATGCGTTCCAGGTCGTGTGCAAATGCATCGCAGTAACCTTCAACCTGACACACCTTCATGAAGTCTTCTGTGTCCCCGGTATTGAACGCATATGCCCACAGGTCGAGGTACCACTGAGATGTTGCTTGGGCGCCAATTTGGCCACCTGCGTAGAGGTGTGGTGGGGGGAGTGGGCTTCGGGACGTTAACGGAAGTTGGTTCTGTGGATTGAGGGGTGTCGCCCGATTGGGAGCCGGATTGCGCGGTGTTGTCAGACTGGGGTGACTGTGCTCCGGACTGAAGCTCGGCGTTCGCGTGGGCTCGAGCGTTGAATGCGTGGAACCCCAGGAACGATGCGCCGATGATGACAACGGCGGCAATAACGGTGCCGACCCACTGGCCGATGTTGGAGGGTTTGGTGGTCATGGTGCATCACTCGCTTAGTGTCCTTGTTTTTCTTCCCAGGTGTCGGTGTTGTTGATGACCAGGTGGGACAGGGGGAAGGGGGCCGGTCGTTTCGGTGGTGGTGACCAGGCCGTTGATCGTCTGGGTCTCCCCGGTAAAGGGGTTCGTGGCCGTCCCGCTCCACGTCGTCGTCAGCGTGATCTCTCGGTTTTCATGCGGGTAGGGCCCATCGAACCCAGAACGCCACCCCTGCGGGGGAGTGTAGTAGTGGCGGATCAAGCGTGGGTCCTTGTTCGGGTCGATACCCTTGCGCCATGCCAGGCCCGGGGAGGTGGTCACCGTGTTGGGGGTCTCATCACCCCAGGAGTACTCGTAGTTCGTTGCCGTCAGCGTGATCGTGATATCGCGACCCAGCAGATTGACGACGTGGGTCTGAGTCGGGCTCGTCACCGAGACGATGGTGGGCACAAACCTGTTCGTATACGACACCCCGTCGGGCCGCTTACGCAGGCCCGCCCCATCGGCGTGGATCGTGGTCGCGGCGTAGTAGAGGATTTCCCGGGTGGTGGGCAGCGTCAGCTTGCCACCCGCCGGATGAGCAGCAGAAAAGTACAGACAAGCGACCTCATCCGTAGTCCCGTCCGGCTTCTCATACATGTGGAGCCTGTCAATTTTTCTGTGTATGGGGGTTAGAGGTAGGGGGTGATTCGGTCGGGGTAGGCGGTGGTGAGTTGGGCGAGGGCTTGTTTCCAGTTGGTGGTGGTGTGTCCTTCGATGAGGCGGGTGTGTCCTGTTCGTTTGTTGGGGGGGTTTGCCAGCGTCTGTGAGGCGCTGGGCGGCTCTTTTGTCTTCGATGTTGCAGATGGCGAGCCACAAGAGTTTGACGGCGGCTTCTTCGCTGGGGAAATGCCCGCGGTTCTTGGTGATTTTGCGTAGCTGGTAGTTCAAGGACTCGATAGCGTTGGTGGTGTACACGACGCGGCGCAGCATGGGCGGGAACGCCAAGAACGGCGTGAAGCGCTGCCAGGCGCGCTGCCAGGTCGCAACCGTTTGGGGGTAGCGCGCTCCCAGGTCACTGGCCGCGAAGTCCTCCAGCGCCCCTCGGGCGGTTTCCTCGTTGGGCGCGCTGTACACCCGCTTCAAAGCCGCGGCGACGCTCTTACGGTCCTTGTAGGACACGAAACGCATGGACGCGCGGATTAAGTGAACGACGCAGGTTTGGACCATGGACTGGGGCCAGGTCGCTTCGATGGCTTCGGGCAGGCCAGCCAACCCGTCGCAGCACACGATCAGGACATCGCGTAGGCCTCGGTTGGCCAGCTCGGCGCACACGTGGGCCCAAAAGGAGGCGCCTTCATCGGCTTGGACCCAGATGCCCAGCACATGCTTGACCCCCTCCATGTCCACTCCCACCGCCAGGTGAGCGGCCCGGTTCTCCACCCTGTGATCGCATCGGACTTTGATGCGGATCGCGTCCAGGTAGATCACCGGGTAGAACGCTTCTAAGGGGCGGTGCTGCCACTCCAAGACGGCCTCGCACACCGCGTCAGTGATCGTGGAAATCGTCCCAGCGCTGACCTCCACGCCCAGGGTGGAGGCCAGGTGATGGCGGATATCGCGTACCGTCATCCCCCCCGGCATACAAGCTGATAATCATCGAATCCAAACCATCAAGGCGCCGCTGTCCTTTACGCACCAGGCGCGGGGTGAACGAGCCCGCCCGGTCCCGGGGAACCTCGATCTCGAAGGCTCCCACCTCCGACATCACGGTCTTCTTCGTCGTGCCGTTCCTCGTGTTCGAGCGCGCCTGCCCACTGGCCTGGCCCTTCTCATACCCCAAGTGCTCGGTCAGCTCCGCGGCCAACCCGCGCTCCAACGCCTCCTTAAGCAACGCCGGCAACAAGCCCTCGCTACCCGTCATCTCCACCTCGCCAGCATCAAGACGCTCAAACAACGCATCCAACGCCCCCGAGCGACGAAGCTCCTCCACCGTCTCACGCCCACTAGCGCGAGCCACAACAACATCATCATCATTCATCATGCATCAATCCTTTCAAACAAAAGACGGATACACAGACAATTAAACACGCCCTACATGTGCATCATGCCATCACACACCTGCCCCACACCAGCCCCCTGAGCATCAGAGGACGCACTACCCTCCGCCGTCTCACGTGCTTTTCCGTCATTTGCAGTCTCCGTTGGATCAGCGGTGTTGCCCGAGGACGACTCCTGTTCTCTCCCCCATACAGAAGCATCAACAGAGTTTCCCGAGCCGACGGCGCAGAATGCCTGACGGCCCTCCGTTGCAAATGCGCACGAAGAATCAGGTTGAGAACTATCGGCGACAGCTGGTGCTATCGCCAGCGAGAATACGCATACGACACAGGCACACAACGAAAATCCAGTACTACGATTCATCATCTGCCTCCGTGCTTCCTCGGGTGGCAATCCAGCGCCCATCTTTCCACGTCATGAAGAGAGTAATGCGCGAAGTATATTCATAGTCCTTGTTAATGATCCTCTGACCCGCGCATGTGATGCCATCATTGGAAACGATCTGGAACGCTACTCCGATTGTGTTGGGCTGAGCGTTCCATTTTGGGTCTGTTACGGGCGCGACCGAAATGACTCGCTTAATCGTCAACTGATTACCGTATGTCCAGCCATTCGAATACAGCCCTTCGATGGCACTAGTGAATGACGTTGCAAATTCGGCAGAAGGGTCTGACATATCCATGAAGGGTTGGGTATCACCTGTGTTCCAGGCGTAGATTTCAAGGGCAAGATAGTGCTCTGCTGCCGCTTCTGCCCCTCGTTCTGTGTGCTCCTTGGCTTCCTCGGGCAGTTCGGGTTTGGTGTAGGTGGACGCGGCGTGTTCGGCGGGGCGGACCAGGACGCCGTCTGGGCCGATTTTGTAGCCGCCCGACATGGCCGCCTCGCCGGTAGCCGACGGGGATGGGGTGGGCGCGGGGTAGATGGGCGGCGAGGTTGTGGCGGCCACGGTTGGCCTTTCACCCCAGGCCGGCCACCAGCCGTTGGCGACCCCGTTGATGTACACCGACAAGACCGCGCCAGCGAAGAGAACAACGTAGACGACGCGCATCCCCCAATAGAAGGGTTCCACGTGCAGCCACGCGTGGGCGCGGGCCCGTGCGCCCTTGGGGCGCCGCGCTTTGACCTCGGCGCGATAATCAGCCCACCGCCGGCGCAGCGTGTACTTACGCGGCGCCGTTTCGCGGCGGAAGCGCTCCTCGTCCTCCTCGGTCACGGGACGCTCAGACAACGGCGGAACCATCATGATCTATCAACCTCCACGATGAGGTGTCCTCCCGCGCGCCCCCATCGTCGGAGACGCGCCCTGATAGCAGGTAAGACTACGCCTCGAACTGGTAAGAAACACTCAGAATGCGAAGTAACTATTATGCACATTCACCCAATTTCTGGTGACGAGCGGCACAGATGTGCGGTCGTCGCGAGCACCTAGCGTCTGACCTTGTCAAACATCGATCCGCCCTCCCGGCATCCGCGCAGTCTACAGGTAAAACTGTGGGCCACTATCTGGACACTGATGCCGATAGGGCGCACAACGGCGCGAATGTGCAGCGCGTAAGTCAAGCGTCCGAACGGGGGAGGCGCGCGTGCGCGGAAGGCCCCCGGGGTGGGATTGCCCGTGGGCCGCCTAATGTTTCACGTGAAACGCTCTGACAGGAGAAGCCTTGATTCATGTCAATCTGTGTGCAGCGGCTGCGTCGCGCACTTTGTGAGGCATGTGCCGTGTATACCTGTCCCCATGAGGAAGCGCAGTAACCGAGCGGACGCGAAGATGAAGGCCGACCTCCAACGCTGGCTCATTGAATCCGGAGAAGCTGAAGAACTTGTGGCCTTCCTACGCGAGGAGCGGGCGCGTTATCCGGTGCCGCCGCCACGAGTGGCCGTAAGCACGAGCCTTGACGTTGATGTTTTCGACGCCATGATGGCTCGCGCGTCCAGTGAGGGCATCACGTCACGGTCGGGAGCCCTCCGTGCCGCGGTGCGTGAGTGGGTGCGCGACGTCGAGTGTCAGCCCGAGTCGCACGAGGATTGACGAGGCCGGGGCTGGTCCCCGGGTCGTGGACGACGAGTGGGTGCTGGGTGTGTCGTGGGACAGATGCTCGACCCTCGTGTACACATATGACTATGACGAAGCGCGACGATATAAGCATGGCGGAACAGAACGCCGAAATCCGGCGGTGGGCGGAGGAGAACGGCCTGACGGTCGGGGCGAGGCTCGGGCAGCAGCCGGACGCGGTGGAGCGAGTCGCTCCTCGAGTGCCGGTCGTCGAGGTCACGGTGCGCATCGACGAGGACGTGTGCGAGGCGGCGATGCTACGTGCGACCTACGACGGATACGACAACGCGTCCGAGGTGGTCGAAGCGGCGCTGCGAGAGTGGGCGCGGGGGTACTAGGCTGCCAAAAGTAACTTGATGGCGGAATCCGCGAACGGCTGTGAATGCGAATCCGTATCGATGCCTGCTGCATGCTCTTGTGGGGCTCTGCTCGCGTTCTGTGATGACGGCATGGATGGAAGTCCGCTCATCATCAAGGACCTCGACCTCTACCCGCAACCCCCGACGGACACCCGGTCACTCACACACAACTCGGAAGAGCCTGTTTTCTTTGGCTTCTTCAGGTAGCTCCGGCTTTGTGTACGTGTCTGCGCCGAACTCGGCGGGGCGCACGAGGACTCCGTCGGGGCCGATCTCGTAGCCGCCCGATATGGCGGGTTCGCTCGATGCTGACGGCATGGGCGCGGGGCGCACGGTGGGTGTTGCCGCGGTGCTGGGGCGATCGTTCCACGAGGCGATGCTCGCAGCCAGCGTGTAGGTACGAACAGCTGCCACAGCCACCAGTGCGGTGAGTCCGATACCCATTGCCCACGGGCGTAGTGCTGCTCTCCTGGCTGCTAGGGAGCGCTTCTTGCGGCGTGATGTTGGGGTGAGGAAGGTCTGATCTTCTTCCTCGGTGACGGGTTGCTCGGATAGGGGTGGGACCTTCATGGTGTGTGTGCCTCCACGGTGAGGTGTCCTCCGGCGTCCCCATCGTTGGGGGGCGTCTTTTCTCATCAGGGTACGCGTAGAACCGACACGAAACACTAAGAATGCTACGCAGCCATCACGCAAATTCACCTACCCACGCCCCATAACCGCACGGATGTGCAGAGGGGGTGGAATCTCTGATTTCGGTCGTGAATATCTCCTCGCTGATCAGCGAGTACATGCCTGGCGTTTGACGCAAGTACGCAGATGTGTACGGTTACACGTACTCTCTGCCTGACAGTCAGATGCTGTCGATGAAGACCGTGATCGATGTGAAGGGAAATATCATGTCTTGGATTGTTGAACTTGTGATCGGTGTTGTGTCCGGTGTTGTCTCCGGGATTATTCTGGCGAGATTGGTACCGGATGGCTCTGTGGCTCTGGAACCTACCGAGTTAGTAGGAGGCACCGTAACCCAACAGGTGATGGCTGCAAATGGTGATGTCATCACGGTTTCTGGAGATGGGAACTATGCCCATATTGGTGACGACAACTCTGTGTACGTGAATGTCGTCGGCGGTAGTCAGCGGGGGGAGAGAGACTAGCGATGGGGACATTTGGCTGTACCTGGGGCTTGGCTTTGTTGCCTTTGTTATCGTCGCGATTTTCCTTTTGAGGTACTACGAGACTCTGTTGAGTTTCCTCATGATCACTTCTGTGTTTCTGATGACGACGTCATTGCTGACCGCAGGGCTGTCCCTGCGGTGTAGGCACCTGTCGAAGACTCTGGGCTCCTCCATCGTTGAGAGCACTTTTGCGGTGACGTCTACTTATGTGACCTACTGGTCGTGCTTCACCTTGTCTACGGAAAAATCTGGACTGTCTATGCCGGATCTTAGTCGGATGCTGTCTGAAGCTGCAGGAGACGAGAAACTGATACCGTTCGTTGATGCCTTCGATTTGCTCAGTGCTGAGAACGCCTTCCGCTATGTTTCGGTGGTATTTGTGGCGATGCTCGCGACGGCGGTGTTCTGCTTTCTGCCCTTGGAATGATGATTCGAGAGTTCTGTGAGCGCCGACTTGCAAAGGGTCGTGCGGGTAGCGTCAGCACCTGGCTTGTTGCTCATCTTCCCGTTCCGGGTTGGCGCTATATCGTCGGTACCCTGCTGTTTGCTTGCGTGCCAGTCGTGATTGTCGTTCTCTTCCGCCACGTTCAGCCAACCTGGCTCAGCTAGTGCTGATCACAAACACGTTGTTGTCCCCGCGCGGCTGTCCGCGTGGGGACAACCGTGTGTGCGATGATAGTGGGGTTCTTGGCGGGGATACCGCCGCGTTGATTGAGGTAGACCGTGAGAGGTGGGGTCGTGTCGGATCGGAGGCTGGCCTCGACTATCACGGTGGGCGGGGCGACGAACGCGGGAACGTTTGAGGCGGCCGAGCTGATGGCCGCGGGCATGAGCGCGCGCGAGGCGAGCGACGTGTTGTTCGAGCAGAACCTGGTGGTTGCGGGCTCGGAGTCGACGCGGCGTCGCTTGGCGAGTGCGACGACGAAGCATTTGTCCTTCCTGGAGGATGACGCCCTCCGATTTGTTGCCAGTCGCGAGTATGGCTGGGAGCTTGTCATGTGGCTGGCTCTCGTGACGGAGTCCTACGTGTTCGCTGCGTGCGCGCGCGAGGTTGCGTGGCCGCGCCTGGTCGTCGATGAGGCTCCGTTGACAGCGTCGGACATCGATGACTCGTGGAGCGCCAGCGCAGGGTGGATCCCGCGATGTCGACGCTGACGGTGAAGAGTGGGCAGAAAGTGCGCTCCGTGTTTCTGCGCTGCATGCGCGACGTGGGCTTCATCGACGAGGCCGGGGCTGCTTTACCGATTGTGGTCCCCGTGGGGGTTGCCCGCCTGGTGAACGCGGCTCCCCAGCCCTGGGGGTGGCCGATGCAGGAGTCGTTCCCGGTTGCTCAGTTCCAGTTTGATGTCCTTGACTGACACTTATTCAGGAAAATGTGACGCGGGAGCCGTGATCCGGCTCCAATTGTGGGTGGCCTAAGGTACGGTTAGAGAGGCTCGGTAAGGGGCGCTGCGCGAGAGGAAGGTACGGTCGGTGTTGAAGCGTGGGGCGTATCTGGATTCGCTCAGGGAGACCTTTGGTTGCGCCTTCCGGGTGCTCACGTCGGAGCGCTTCAAGAAGATGGAGGGCCTGGGCAACGAGGTCCCTTTCTTTGTTCTGCGCTACAAGCCGGAGTGGGAGCCGACGGTCGACGAGGAGCTCTCGCGGCTGCGTCGCCGCCTGCGCGAGGAGCGCTACCGCCTGGCCGATGTCGACGTGTTTGCGCTCGCGGTGGACATCTGGAAGGGTTCTCCTTTTTTCGATCAGATGCTGGCGATGGAACAGACGTTGCCTCCGGAGACTTTCCGGGATGCGCTGAGCAAGGTAATCGACGTCGAGGGTTTGCTCGCGCCCGCTATCAAGAAGGCCGTGGACGAGGCCGGGGGAGAGGACAGCGTTGACGCCGTCATGCTCTCCGGGGTGCACCACCTGTTCCCCCTCGTGCGCACGCATTTGCTGTTGAACTGCCTGCAGCCCCTGTTGGGGCGTGTGCCGCTGGTTGTGACCTTCCCGGGGTCGTACCACCAGTCGCCGTCCACTCATTCGGCGCTGGTCCTCTTCGATCGAATCTCCCAGGACAACTACTACCGAGCTTTCGATTTGGTGGACTTTTCGCTTACTCTAGAACCGTCGGCGAACTGAAAGACAAAGGTGTGACGCATGGACATGAAGGGCCTGTACGCGAAGGATATTTTCCGGTCGATCGACGGTGTCGTCAAGGCTGATGACGTCTCGAAGGTCGCCTCCGAGGTCGACGAATACGTCATGACGAAGGAGATCCGCGACGGCTTAGTGGACATCGTGGGGGCCTGGAACCAGGTTGATGCTCCGTCGAACGGCGTGTGGATCGCGGGTTTCTTTGGTTCGGGTAAGTCGCACCTGCTGAAGATGCTGTCCTACCTGCTCGGTGAGCAGGCGGGCAGCCAGCCGGTGACCCGCGAAGATGTTGAGCGTGCCTTCGAACAGAAGGTCGCAGGCGACGAGACACTTATCGCGGACCTGAAGAGGAGCCTACACACGCCCACGCGCGCGGTGCTCTTCAATATCGACGCCAAGGATGACAAGTCGACGCGTGAACGCGGCTCGGCGATGATCGAGGTCTTCTACAAGGTCTACTTTGAGGCGCGCGGCCTGTATTCGAAGGATCTGGGAGTTGGCGCACTCGAGCGCGACCTGGAAGATCGAGGAGAACTGGCGCGTTTCCGCGAGGCATACCAGGAGGAAGCTGGGCACACCTGGGAGGTCGGTCGCGTCAACACCGTCTTTTCGGAGGCGCTTGTCTCGAAGGCCCTGGCCCGCCTGGGACACCAGGTGGATCAGCCCTTCCGCAGCTATCGGGAGCAGCTCAACCTCTCCGCCGAGGCCTTTGCGCAGGACGTGGCCTCATGGCTGGATCGTCAGGGTCCTCACCAGCGTATCGCCTTCTTCGTCGACGAGGTCGGCCAGTTCATCGGCGACGACTCGCAGCTGATGCTGAACCTGCAGACCATCACGGAGCAGCTGGCGACGCATTGCCCCGGTCGCGCCTGGGTCTTTGTGACCTCGCAGGAGGAACTGAGTGGTATTACGGCGCAGATGAACGAGCGCCGCAGCACTGACTTCTCCAAGATTCAGGGGCGCTTCGCGATCAAGGTGAGCCTGTCGACGGAGGAGGTCACGGACGTGATCGCTCGCCGACTCCTGACGAAGAGCGAGCAGGGAGCCTCGGAGCTGGACGTCATGTGGCAGCGTCTCGGCGCGGGCTTCCCGTCGATGTTCCGTTTCCCGGAGGGGACGAAGAAGTACGACAACTACCTGACGAGGAATAGCTTCGTCGCAAAGTACCCGTTCGTGGACTACCAGTTCGAGATGTTCACGCAGGCGATGCGAGGCCTGTCGGATAACGACCTATTCACGGGCCGCCATTCGTCGGTGGGCGCGCGTTCGCTGCTGGGCGTGTGTCAGCAGATTGCGCAGGAGCTGACGGAGGACGAGCTCGGAACGGTCGCATCATTCGATCGCTTCTACGATGGCATCGCGGCGATGCTCAAGTCCGACGTGAAGGACAATATTGGGCGCGCCGCACAGGATTCGCGCACGAGCGACTCCTTCACGATGAGCGTGCTGAAGGTTCTCCTGCTCGTTCGCTACGTGGATTCCTTCCAGGCGTATCCGCGCAATATTGCGGTCCTGCTGCGCCGGTCCCTGGATCAAGATGCGACTGATCTGGAGACGCGTGTTGAGCGTGCGCTTCGCATCCTGTCGGATCAGGTGTACGTGCAGCGTCAGGCGGATGGAACCTACGCGTACATGACGAACGAAGAAAAGGAAGTTCGTCGCGAGATCAGTCAGATCATCGTGGAATCCCGTGAGGTCACGGATCTGCTGCGCACGGACATCCGCAAACACGTCGGTACCTCCGCGACGAGCTTCGTGTATCCCGGAACAAACCGGCGCATGGGCGTTTCCCTGTTCGTTGACGGGCGCCGCGAACAGGCCGATCCGCTGGTGATCTCGGTGTTTACGCCGCAGTCGTCCCTGGACGAGGAGGGCATCCGCCACGAGAGCGTTGTTCGACACGACACCCTCTCATTGGGTCTGGATATCAGCTTCCGAGATCCTCGAGGACGTGCGAGTCTTCTGCCAGACGGAGGAGTACGTGAAGCGCCAGGCGGGCGCCGCATCGGGCCTGCGTAAGCACATCATCCTGAGGCATAAGGAAGACAACGAGCAGCGCCGTCAATTGATCGGCGAGGCCGTGAAGGATGCGCTTATGCGGGCATCGCTGTTCGTCGACGGGCAGGAAGTGAGGACGGGGACGGCTAACGAGCCAAAGGATGTGATTGAGCTAGGTTTGACTCGCCTGGCCCAGCAGGTCTATCCCCGTATCGAGGAGGCGAAGCCACTAGCGAACCTCAAGGACGGGCAGATCGCTTCCTTCCTGCGCGATCAGGAGGATGCGACGCTGGACGTCGATCCGGGCGTGGATATCGCGCAGCGTCTGGCGGGCGAGTGCGCCCAGTGGGTGGAGCAGGCGCGCGTGATCAACGGCCAAAACGTGTTCGTGAAGAACGCGATCGAGTATTACGGCCAGGCCCCCTTCGGCTGGGACAAGAACGCGGTCCTGGCCATCGTGGCGACAGCCCTTCGACTGGAGCTGCTCGAGGCCCTCGAGAACGACAGGCCTCTCGCTCGCACGGAGCTGGAGGGTGCCCTGCGCGACGTGAACCGTCAGGGGCGCGTGCTGCTGCAGAAAAAGAAGCACCTGGATCGTGCAGCGCTCGCGGATTTCCAGCGTTTTGTCGGCCAGTTTGTCCCCGGTGAGTCCCCGCAGGATGGTCCCTCGCGCGTTCGTGCGGTTGAGGTCAAGGCAGCCGAATGGGTAAGGCTTCTCAAGGAGTATAAGTCCGAGAGGTATAGCTTCGACGACGAGGTCGCCGAAGCCCTTGACCTGCTGACGCCGCTCACGACGACGCAGCACACCGAAGAGGAGATGCTTGCCCCGCAGATCCGCGGCGGATTCGACGATCTGATCGAGATCGTCGACGACTTCCTCATGCCCTACCGGGAGTTCGTGGAGGAGCATGAACAGGAGCTTCGCGACGCGTTGGCCGAGGCTGATAGCCTGTCGGTCTTTGAGCTCACGGGGGACGGCAAGCAGGCGATCGAAGACCTCCGGAAGCTCGTGGAGGACCGCAGGCTGTACATGCGCACGCAGGAGATCGCGCCGCTGGTTCGGCGTATCGAAGCGGCGCGTCGCGCGCTGGTGCAGGCGCAGCGCGACAAGGTACTGCGACGCATCGACGAGGCCATGGCGGGCATTCGCGGCTCCTCCGAGTTCAAGGCTGCCTCGGAGAGCGCTCGGCTGAGGGTTGATGCGGTGATGGAGCGGCTCTGTGCTGCGGTGAATTCGGTGTCGAAGCCGGGTCATGCGGAGGAAATCGGCCGTCAGCTCGATCAGCGTGTGGACGAGCTCTACGCCGCATTGATCGCGCCGGTGACGCCTGCGGAGCGACCGGACGCGGACGAGGCGACAGAGCCTGCCCCGAGACCGACGATCGTGCGCGTGGCCGATCTGCTGCCGAAGACGACCGGCCTCCTGTCGACGCCGGATCAGGTCAACGAGTACATCGAGCGCGTTCGTGAGCAGATGCTCGCCGCTGTGAACGACGGTAAGCAGCTGCGCCCCTGAAGGAGTAGGTAATGAACACCTCAGCGTTGGAGTCCCTGGCGTCCGCCTCGCGCGAGCGCCTCATCGAGATGTCCGTGGCGGCAATCGAGCGCAAGATGGCCGATCCTCTTCTGAGCGACGCCGACCGTGCGCGCCTGACCCAGGCTGTCGACAAGCACGCCGAGGCCGGTGGTAACCGGGTGCTGGGTGCCGCGAAGGTGGTTGCATACTCGTGGTTCAATCGCCTGACGGCCCTGCGCTACATGGATGCGATAGGGATCTCGGGTGACTACGGAGTCGTCACACCGGCGGAGGGGTCGGGGACGGGTGTGCCCGAGTGCGTGCAGCGCGCTCGCGGGGGCGACTTCGATCGCCACATCGGAGCGGAGGCGCGAGCGCGAGTAGCGCAGCTGCTCTTCGATAATCGCGACCTGGACGCCTACGTCTTGCTGCTCCGCGAGTACTTCACCTCGTGGCACCAGGTCATGCCGGGCGTATTCCCCGAGGCGGACGACTGGACGAACCTGGTTCCGCCGACGGACCTACTGTCAGCTGGTGAGTCTGTGCGTGCCGATATCGTGGCGGCGATCGGCCCGAACGAGTCCGGGCGCATGGACGTTGAGGTGATCGGCTGGCTCTACCAGTTCTACATCGCCGCCCGCAAGCGGGAGATCAACGAGTCGAAGGCCAAGATCGACAAGGACACCTTGGCTCCCGTCACGCAGCTCTTTACCCCTCACTGGGTGGTGCGCTACCTGGTGGAGAATACGCTGGGGAAGCAGTGGCTGCGTGCTCACCCGGACTCGGCGCTCCGGAAGAAATTCGAGTACCTGGTGAGCCCTGCCGAGGGCCAGGAGGATCAGGGCCTGGCGATCGCCAACCCTGAGGATTTCCGCGTCATCGACCCGGCCTGTGGGTCCGGGCACATGCTCACCTACGCCTTCGACGTCCTGTGGGACATGTACGTCGAGGCCGGATACCCGACCAGGCAGATCGCTCGCCTGATCATGGAGAAGAACCTGCACGGGGCGGACGTGGATGAGCGCGCGGCGCAGCTCGCCTCCTTCGCCCTGACGATGAAGGCCGTCGAGCATAATCCAGGTTTCTTGGGGCGCATCGAACGCCGGACCCGTCTGGGTGGCGAGACCTCGTGGCGGGGACCCAGGATTGTTCACGTCGAGTCCGTGAAACTCGATGAGCTGAGCCCCGCAGAGATCGCGGATGCCTCCGGGGACGGAGTCTCCCTCGGCATGTCGCAGCTTATCGAGCAGCTCCGCCACGCCGACACCTACGGATCGCTGATCCGTGTGCCCATAGGAGCATCTGCGCTGTTCCGCGAGATCGCGCGCCGCATCGAAGCGGGGGAGCGACAGCAGCTGCTGGGCGGCGCGGACAGTGAGGAGTGGCTGCGCGCCGCCGACATGTGCGAGATCCTCGAGGACGGCCGCTACACGACCCTGATCGCGAACCCGCCGTACCTCGGCATGAAGAAGGCAGATGATTTGCTCAAGACGTTTGCAAAATCTCAGTATGCTCGCTCATATCAGGATCTCGCAACCATGTTTATGGAACGTTCCCTTTCCCTCGTAGTAAGGGATGGGGTATGTGGAATCCTTTCGTTAAATTCTTGGATGATGACTATTACATTCAAGAAGTTCCGCTCGTTGATTCTATCCGCTACGCAAATCCTCAATGTTGCCCATCTCGGTAGAGGTATTGCCGGTGTTGCCCTCGATTTCGCCACAACTGTGTACACGACAGGTTCAAGTGATCGTGATTTTGCTATCAGATTCATAAGAGCGAGTGACACAGCAAAGACTCCGTCAGATAGAGAGCGAATTGATCGCCTAAAGAGTGCTATGCAAGGAGGTGAGTCTTCTGATAATTACCTGCTTTCGAGAAGCCGAATTTATGAGATGCCAAATTCTGCTTTCTTGGGTGATCTATCGGATCAACTCATCGAAGCATTTAAGCATCCGCTGGGGGAGATTGCGCCCGCGAAGCAGGGGCTCGCAACCGCGGATAACGAGCGCTTCCTGCGTCAGTGGTTCGAGGTGAGCACCGAACGCTCCTACATGCGCGCCCGCGACCGCGAGGACGCCAAAGCGAGTGGTGCCCGCTGGTTCCCGCACAACAAGGGTGGAGAGTACCGCAAGTGGTGGGGCAACCAGGACTACGTCATCAACTGGCAGGACGATGGCCGTGAGCTCTGGGACTTTAGACCACGCTCGGTCATTCGAAATCCCGACTGCTACTTCCGTCCCTGTGTTTCCTGGTCGCGCGTCTCATCGGGAGAGCTCTCCGTTCGTTTTTTCAGCCAGGGAAGTACACCGAATGACGTGGGTCCGGTTATCGTTGCTGAACGAGATAAGCTGCTTGAAATTGCTTCAATGAGCAACTCGGCAATCGCAACGGGATTCCTTGCTGTTATGGCACCTGGAACGCACTTCGAGGTCGGCCAGGTGAAGAACCTCCCCTGGATCGAACCCGAGTCCTTTGAACCGGTGGGTGTCGAGCGGTTGATCGAGATCTTTCGTGCTGACTGGGATGCCCGTGAGACCTCGTGGGACTTTGCCCGGCCGCCCTACCTGCGCGGCGGGCACTCGCTGCTCCAGAACGCCTTCGACGACTGGTACTGCCGCAGCTGCGAGACCGCGGAGGAAGCGCAGCGTCTGGAGACGGAGAACAACCGCTACTGGGCTGATGTCTACGGTCTCGCGGACGAGGTGGAGGTCGACGTCCCTCTGTCGCGCGTCTCCCTCACCTACAACCCGCGGTTTGCCTTCGCTCCCACGAAGGGAGCGCCCGAGCGCAGCGAGGAGGAATACCGCTGGCTGCACTACCAGCGCAGCGCGCGCGAACTCATCTCCTGGGCCATTGGCGTCACGATGGGCCGCTACAGCGTTGACGTGCCCGGCCTGGTGCTGGCAGACCAGGCCTCGTCCCTTGACGACTTCCGCGCCCGCGTCGCCGAGTCGCGCCTTGATCCCGACGACGACGGCATCATCCCCGTCACCGGAGGAGCCTTCGACGACGATGCCTCGCGCCGGGTCAAGGCGGTGCTGCGCGTCGTTTTCGGAGCCTCCGACCTGGGTGACAACATTGAATTCCTGACCCGCTGCCTGGCCGTCAAGAACGGCAGCAACACAGCTGAGTTTGTCCCACCGGTGATCCCGGCCAACCCCGAGCGGGCGCTTGAGGACTACATGGCGAAGTCATTCGCCGCCGACCATCAAAGGGACTACAGCGGCCGCCCCGTCTACTGGTCACTCGAGTCTCCGAAGGGCACGTTCCGGGCGCTCGTTTACCTGCACCGCTACACGCCCGATACCGTCGGACAGGTCCTCACCAAGTACGCGGCCCCCTTCGTCGATCGCCTCAAGGCCGAATCGGAGGCTGTCGGACGCGAGCGTGACGCCGTGATGGGCGACGATAGGAAGGCCAATCGCGAGCGTGCCCGCATTGACAAAAAGCGCGCGGAGATCGATGCGAAGGTCGCGGAGGTTCAGGGCTTTATTGACTCGGTTCTGCAGCCCCTCGCCCAGCGCCGCATCCACCTGGACCTGGACGACGGCGTGCGCATCAATCGCCTCAAGCTCGCCTACGGCTGGCGCTCGGACCTGGACGACCTGCCCCAGCCCGCAATCGGTGACGCCACGACGGACGTTAAGCAGGGAATTGCGACTGACCTGAAGTGGGCTCGTGGGGAAATCAAGAAGAAGAACGTGTGGGTGGTCCTGACAGTGCCCCTACCCCGTGGGACACTGGAGACGCACCCGGTCTGGCAACGAAAGGACGCGACGTGAAGCTGACGCACATCGCCATCACGAACTGGCGCAACTTCGCCCACATCGAGTTCGACCTGTCCTCGCGCCTCTTCGTCGTCGGCCCCAACTCATCTGGTAAGACCAACCTGCTGGCAGCCCTGCGCTTTCTGAGTGATGTTGCGAGGCTTGGTCTGGCCGCTGCCTCTGAGAATTGGGGCGGTCCGGAACGATACTTCCGTTCTGGTACGGATTCAGCATCATTCACAGTGACCGTGGATGTCGATACGCGCCAGATCACCTACGACCTGTCCCTTCAGAGGCTGACAGAGATTCCAGGTGAGAACGTGCTGGAAGGCGATCAGCTACGGATACTGGAACCTCGTGTTCTGGATGACCGAGCGGATTTGTTTTCCTGGAAGGACGTTGCCGAGTCATCTGGAGACGATCCCACTCATGGGTGTAAAGGGGGAAGCTGATACCTCGTTTCTACCGTCGGAATACGCAGGCGAAAAGCTATTGAGCGACGGCGAAGAGGTACCGGTCATTCGTGACGCGAAGCAAGTGAGGATAGGGGCTTCGTACTTTCGTAAGATGCTCGCAGGCATTCGCTACATTCACCCGAACCCCAAGAAGATGCTCGAGCGCTCGGATCGCTACGACCCCGACCACGGGACGGGCTTCTTCCAACATGCGGGGCGCATCTCGGATCAGCAGCTGGATGCCGTGGTTGACCGCATCCGCCCGATCATGGCCTCGGTGGTTCCGAGATCCCGAACCTGTCCTACCAACGCATGGGGCTCGGCACGGAGGTCGTGTTCTACAGCGACACTCCCGTGCGCGGGGCGAGCGGCGTCTACTCGCACGAGCAGTTTTCCGAGGGAACGCTGCGCCTGCTCGGACTGCTCTTCGACCTGGCGACGCTGCCGCGCGACACGAGCGTCGTTCTCATCGAAGAACCCGAGACCTTCCTACAGGCCTCCGTCGTCCGTTCGCTCCCCTCGCTCCTGGCAGAGGTCGCCATGAACCGCGACGTGCAGATGATCATCAGCACCCACTCGCCGGAACTCATCGACTCCGAGCTGGTGCTCCCCAGCCAGGTCCTGATGTTGCGCTCGGAAAACGGCGAGACGACGGGTCAGCTGCTCTCGGAGTCGAACGACCCACGCATCAAAGCCGTGGTCAGCGCTGGCCTGCCCAAATCGCAGGGCATCGACGCTGTCAACGGTCGCACGATTCCGCTCGGAACCTGGTAAGCAATGGGGGGGCTACGTCTACGCCAAGGTCATCGTTGAGGGAACGACAGACGAACCGGTCATCAACGCTCTGATGCGTGCCGCGGGATGGGCTGATCATGAGTTCCTCGTGTGGAGTGTCAACGGCAAGGGTGCGATTGATAGGGATCTCAAGAACTACTGGGAAGCAGCTCGCGTTCACCCTTACGTCGTTTTTCGTGACCTCGATCGGGATGGGGGAGGATGTCCCGTGACCCTTCGAGCGGAACTCGTTGAGCGGACCCCGGGTGAGTCACCTGATCTGCTCATCCGGATCGTTGACCAGTGCATCGAGTCATGGATTCTGGCGGACCGGCAGGGCGTCGCAGAGTTCTGCAACAGATCGGCGGCGAGTATAGAGCTGCCCCCGTCCCACCACAAGCCCTACCTGCTCAGCTTGATGAAGGATGTCAAGGACGCTGTTGAAGAAAAGGGACGTGAGCTGGATTTGGTCCCGCCTACAAGGGGCACCTGCAAAACCTCATGAACCACTATTGGAGCATCGAGCGCGCCGCTGCCGAAAGCGATAGCCTCAGGCGGGCTTTGAAGCGCCTGACGGACCTGCATAATCGACTCGGAGGAGGCATACAATGAGTGGAATCGATGCCTCTCGGTTGGCAGAGGAACTGAACGCCCTGCTCGAGCAGGGCCGCATCGTCACGTGGCTGGACCGCAACGGTGAGTACGCCGAGGACCTCGACGCCGTCCAAGACCTGCTCGACGGTGCCACCCTCATCACCATCAACGCCAACCTCTTCGAAACCAAACTCCGTATCTTCGCCGAAGATACCAAGTCCCACTACGTCCTCTACCGTGGAGGCGAGCTCCCGCCCCCTCGAGGAAGACCTCCTCGCCGACGTGCGATGCGGATACCGCACATTCAAGGCCGACGCCTCGACCCTCCTCGTGCGCGAACTCGGCGTCGACCCCGCGCTGGCCGCAGTCATCGACCAATACGCCCCCTTCTTCAACTCCACCGCCCGCGTCGCCGACCTCAAGAAGCACCTCGGCGCCATCAGCGACGCCGACAAGCGATCCGACCGCAAGACCTTCCTCGCCGCGATGAGCGCTGTCCTGCTCAAGACGCAGCAGCGTTCCTTCTCTGTCCTCTTCGCGAAGCTCGCCTCCATGACACAGGAGAACCCGCTCGACGCCCTCAAGTGGGGCCTCGACGCGTACTTCTGGGAAGGCGCTCACGCCATCTGGGGGTACGACGGCGAGCACACCTTTGACTCGCTCATGACCTGGCTTTCGTCATGAACGCGAACGGCTGGGACCACCGCCACAACTCCGCCCAGCGCGACTTCAGCATGTGGACCCGCGACGTGGCCACGCGAGACGATGCCCGCCGGTGGGCCAAGCGGGTCGATGAGGCAACCGGTGCCAGCGCCGCCCTGCACGGTGCGGCTACCGATGCCCTCCTCATCGACACGACCACGCCCAACGTTGACCGAGAGCTCATCTCCCGCCTCGTCCGCGGAATCGTCGACGGATCCGTCGGAGTCGCTCAGGTCGAAGAGCAGCGCGCGGCAGGCGCCGCGAAGGCCTCTGGTTCGACGACACTGAGGCGCTGTGGGATGCAGCGCGTGCGGGGGCGCGTCTGCTCACCCACCTGCGTGCCCTCCCGGGTATCGCCTTCTCGGACGCAGCCGAGGGCTTCGCCCGCTACACGGACCCGGACGGCGGTCTGTGGGCCATTGACCAGGAGTACCGCCACTACGTGCGCGCCTCCCGAGCCGTTCACGTCGACGACGTCCTCACCGACCTTGACCGGCACGTCGAAAACGCGTACCGCGACGACTACCTGCGCCCCCTCTCGCGCACGTGGGACGACGCGCTGCGCGGCATGCGCACATGGGACATCTCCGTTCCTCCGTCCAGCGGGCGCATCGACTCGTTCCACCGCCTCCTCGTTGCCGGCTCCCACAGGCGAACCGTCGTCATCATCTCCGACGCTCTCCGATACGAGGCCGGCGTCGAGCTCGCCGACCACTTGCGCTCCCTTGGACGCGGCGCGATCGCCGTGAATCCCTGGTACACGATGCTGCCGTCGATCACCGCCCTCGGCATGGCTGCGCTGCTCCCGCATCGAGAGCTGACCCTTAACGTACGAGGCAAAGACCAAGTGATCGTTGAAGCCGATGGACGATCGACGTCCGGGATCGATGCACGCCGGACAATCCTCGAAGGCGCCGACGGGCGTGCGTTCACCTACGAGGAGCTCGCGAGCGACTCCGTGAAGTCGATGCGCTCGAAGTTCAAGGGCGCCTCGGCCGTCTATATCTACCACGACGTCATCGACGCGACCGGTGATCACGCGGCCTCGGAAAGCGGCACCCCAAATGCGGTCAACCACGCCATCGAAGAACTCTCCGGCCTCGTCGGCAAGCTCATCTCCGCAGACATCACCCGCATCCTCGTGACCGCCGACCACGGCTTCCTCTTCCAGGACAGCGAACCCGCCAACGATGACACCGCGAAACAGGGTGGCGTCCCGCGCGGGCGTTCCATCTCCGTGAAGAAGCGCCGCTACGTCCTCGGCAAGGACCTGGGGAGTCGACGGACGACTTCGTCGCCTTCGATGCAACGAGCGTCGGCCTGACAGACGGGCCGAGCGTCGCCCTGCCCTACGGCACCCGCCGCATCCGCATTCAGGGCCGAGGAAACCGCTTCGTCCACGGCGGCGCCTCCCTCCAGGAAATCACCACCCCCGTCATCGAGGTGTCGGTGGGCAGCGGGGGCACCGAGGAGGTCCGCGACGTCGGTATCGCCCTGCACTATGACGACACGTCCCTCAAGGTCAACCGATTCAGCCCCCGCGTCATCCAACAGGAGCCCATCAGTCCCACGCGGCGACCGCTGACCGTCACGATCGGCCTCGAGAGCATGTCGGGTGAGCAGTTGTCGAGCACTCGCGTCATCACCTTGGACGCGGGCGAGCGCTCCGAAGTGTCACTCAAGCAGAGCAGCGAACTCATCCTTTTCGACGGGGTTCTGGAGAGGCATTCCGGTGAAGCCGTCAGGATCATCGCCTACAAGACCGTTCACGGACAGGTTGTCGGCGAGCCGGTCGCCACCCACGAGCTGACCCTCAACGACAATGGGTTCGGAGGATTCGGAGGATTCGACTTATGAGCATCTCGCCCGAAGACGCGCTTGAGCGCGAGGATTCCCCGGCCTCGTCCCTGATCGGGGGCAGCGGAGGAGGAAAGCTCGCGGAGTACGAGGAGATCGCCGCGCGCGCATACGACGGCTTCGTCGTCCGCAAGGACCTGGTCAGCCAGGTCAAGGGCAACGCGATCGTCCCCCTCCTACGTGCTCGAATTCCTGCTTGCTCAGTACTGCGCGACCACGAGCGAAGCGGCCATTGTCGAGGGCATCGAGAGCGTCCGTCGCATCCTCGCCAAGCACTACGTCAACCGAGGAGATTCCGAGCTCATCAAGTCCCGCATCTACGAAGCCGGACAATACCGAATCATCGACAAAGTCTCCGTCAGCCTTGACGATACGCGCGACCGATACAACGCGTCCTTCGAAAATCTTGGGGTCACCAACGCGCAGGTATCCGACGAGACCGTTCGTGAGAACGACCGCCTCCTGACCGGCGGCGTCTGGTGCATGGCCGACGTCTCATACGTGTCGACGGGAGACACCGGCGCGAAGGCATCCAGCCCATGGATCGTCTCCCGCCTTCAAGCTATCCAGCTGCCGCGCTTCGATTTCGAGCGCTACTGCCGGGGGCGCGCCTCTTTCAGCGCCGACCAGTGGATCGACCTGCTCGTCGCCTCGGTCGGCCTCGACCCGGCGAAGCTTAGCCGACGCGCAAAACTCTTCCAGCTGACCCGCCTCATTCCCTACGTTGAACGCAACTACAACCTCGTCGAACTGGGCCCCAAGGGCACTGGAAAGTCGCACATCTACTCTGAGTTCTCTCCCCACGGCATCCTCGTGTCGGGCGGCGAGGTGACGCTGGCGAAGCTCTTCGTTAACAACGCAACCCGACGCATCGGTCTGGTCGGCTACTGGGATGTCGTTGCTTTCGATGAATTCGCCGGGCACAAGCGCGTGGAGCGCAGTCTGGTCGACACGCTCAAGAACTACCTCGCGAACAAGTCGTTCTCGCGCGGCGACAGCACGATCACGGCCGAGGCCTCGATGGTCTTCGTCGGCAACACGACGCGGACCGTGCCCGCCATGCTGGCCAGCGCCGACCTTTTCGAGGCCCTGCCCGAGGCGTATCACGACACCGCGTACATGGATCGCATCCACTACTACCTGCCGGGATGGGAGGTCGACATCGTGCGGCCCGAGCTCTTCTCGCGCGGGTACGGGCTCATTGTCGATTACCTGGCGGAGGCGCTGCGGCACCTGCGTACCCTGGATTACTCCGGTGACCTGGATACCCTCGCGACGCTGGATCCCGCCATGTCGAAGCGCGATCAGGACGCCGTGCGAAAGACGTTCTCGGGCCTGGCGAAACTCATCTTTCCTGCACGCGACGGTGATCCTAAGGAGCTTGAGGAGCTGCTCCGCTTCGCGATCGAGGGGCGTAAGCGCGTCAAGGATCAGATCATCCGACTCGACGATACGATGGCTGCGTCCGGCTCACACTTCACGTACATGCTGGGACACGTGGACCAGGACCGCTACGACGTGTCGCGTGCGTGCACGGTGCCCACCCAGGAGGAGCTGGATTACCCCCAGTACTTCACGTCGCACAGCGATGCTAATGAGCGGGGGAGCGGTCAACGGGCTGGCGGAGAGCTTTCCGACGGTCTTCCGAAGTCGGACGTTGTTGCCGATGGACGCGGAGACAGTAAGTCGGCCTCGCCGGTCTTTGATCGTCGAGCCCTGTTGAAAGCACGCGCCATCCCCAGGCGCTACAAGATCGAGCCGAGCATGGGGCATTCCATGCCGGACATCCTGCTCCCGTACCTGTTCGATGCGGCTGAGATTCGAATCCGCGATCCGTACATACGGAAGCCTCACCAAATCCGGAACGTGCACGAGATTCTGTTGCAGCTGATTCAGCATGCTGACGCCGCAAGGCTGCCGCGCATTGTTATCGAGACCTGTGCAAGCGATGAGGACGACTATCGCGCGAAGCAGGAAGCGACGTTCGAACAGTTGCAGCAGTCGTGGGGACAGTTCGGGATCGTCATCGATTGGAGCATCGTTGATTACTTCCACGACCGAAGCATCGTGACCGATACCGGCTGGGTCATCGATCTTGGACGCGGGCTGGACGTTTATGACGCGTACACGCCGCTATCGCAATTCGACCCCCGTTATGCGATCCCGCACCTGCGGCGGACGAAGGAGATCACGATCAACGTCAGCAAAGAGGATCCTGCGGACGCATAGGCGGTCGTCAGGCCGAGCTGCCTCTCACGCGCAAGTGGCGAGGTAGTGACTGGTGTGTTCCCAATCTGTCCAACGCGGGTACTTGGGTGACCGAAGGGGAGTCGGCGCTATGCTTCGCTACCAGAGTCGTCGGTATCGGCTTCTTCTACGCGGGGGAGGGGCGCATGTTCTTTGTGGGCTGGGCCGAGCCCGAGGGAGTTGCGGTCCAGGATGGAAGCCAGCTGGGCCAGGCTCCCGTCCTCGAGCAGGCGTGGGTTGCGTGCGAGTTGTTCGATGAGGGTATCCAACATCTCCTGGGGATGTTCGGCGATCTGTTGCATTACCTCATTGACGTCAGCTGCACCAACAATGTCTGACTGGGAGACGAGGTGTGCCTGCTCCATCGCGAAACGCTGGGCTGCAGCGGCTGCAACGAGGCGTGCCTGAGCCTCCGCGTTCGACATTTTCTGCCGCTTCGCCTCAATCTGGAGGGGCTCGGGGGTAGCGTGACTGTCGCTCTGTTCGATTGCCTCGAAAGGTTCATCCGATACGACAATGCCGTCGACGGTTTCGTTGACCGCGGACTCCTGGTCCCGTTTCTTCCCCCACGGAACGCGGACACCGTCAAGTTTGCCTTTCACACTCCCGAGCTTGTCTGCGATGAACGGGAGCGCCGTTTCTTCCGCCCATTTCTTGACCCGGGGAGCGGCGTATGCGAACCCAGCGGCCGCAGCATCTTCGATGAGCTGGACGAGCGTCTGTGCGAGTACCTCTGCCAGCAAATCGATGATAGGTGAGTCGTCTTCGTCCTCCGATTCCCGCCGTGTCTCGCTCGACATAAACATCGGCGGATCATCGTAGGGCGAGTAGGTGTAGCCATCGTCGTCGGAGTCAGGATCGGGGACGAAGCGTGCGTGGCCTCGTAGGTTACCGTCGTCGTCGAACAGATTCTGCGACCATCCACCGTCGGATCGGTTGCCTGGCGAGAGGGAATCGTCATCCCAGTAGTACGTGCCTCGTTGCTGCCCCATGGTGGTCCTGACTAGAGATGGTGATTTTTCTGCAACTATATTCTCGTCATGAGAACTTGGCAAACAGCTGGCGAATGTTGCTTAGTTGGTTTCCTCTTGTTAATTGCTACCAAGACGTGGCCTGAATCGATGCTTAGTAGTGTCCCGCATAGTGGTGTAACCGTGTGGTGGTCGGCCCGTTTGATATGGGTGCGGTCACCGTGTGATCCTTCGAGAAAGCTCTCTACTTCTGACTCGAAACGATTTGGAGGCACAACGATGACCGCTCCTCATATTATCGACCCTGCTGGCCTGCTTGGCGAGGCGTTATCCCAGGCATCCCCGGATTTGATGCGTTCCTTGCTCCAGCACGTGATTAACGCGTTGTTATCAGCGGACGCTGACACCGTGTGCGGGGCCCAGTGGGGCCAACAAGACCCGCAGCGTCACGCCAGGCGCAATGGGTATCGCTACCGGCCCCTGGACACCAGGGTCGGCACCATCGACGTGGCGATCCCCAAGCTACGCTCAGGAACCTACTTTCCAAAGTGGTTGCTTCAGCGCCGTAAACGCTCCGAAAGCGCCTTGATTACAGTGGTCGCTGACCGCCTTCTCACAGACGGTTCCAATGGGGCATACGGCTACTCGGGCGTTGAGCCTAGCGAAGAAACCAAGAGGGCAGCATGTCAAGCTCTAGCTGAATTCATCTACTGAGTTTGTCATCTGCTTGTCGCTGGGGCCAGGCGTAAGATACCTGGCCCCAGCCACTGCGGCATAAAGTGCCCAAGCACCCACGAAGAAGACCAGGTTTTCCTGCCAGTCCCCGACGATAATTTCGTGTGTGCGAGTACTGTAATAGAACGAGTTCGTGACAACAAGTAGTAATGCTGCTGCCCCGCTTGACAAGAGTCGTATCCACAGTGCCTTCACTCGCGGTTGCGGCCATCGTCGTGGCGGGTCAACTATCAAAAGAACCAGGCCGGTGAGGAAGGTTCCATAAAGCGGAAGAACCATCAAAAGAGTGCCAGCTGCGGAGAGTCCAGCGGCGGGGATATAGAAAATCCCGAAGCAGATTCCTATCCATGTCGTGTAGGTACGGATCGCGTCCCTGATCGTGTGAGCAGGTGTGCCAAATCGGGCGGAGCTGCTCATGAGCATGTGTCCTGCTACTACCGTGAAGACAATCCAACCGAGACCGAAAGATAGGAGCGTCTCACTCCAGTGTTGAGATCCATAGTGGGTGGAAGCAACTGCATCAAACGCGATGAGCATGGTGGCTGCAAATCCTGCACCCAATACTCGGATCAGTAATGCTCGCCGGAGCGGTGGCTCCCATGTTGATGGCCGATCAATGACAAAAAGCAGCAGCCCGGCGAAAGGTGCAAGCCACAATGAAGTGTTCACCGGGGCGACTTCAGCAGTGAAGAGCAGAGAACCGGGCACTATCGCGAAGCCGAGGATGAGCCCTACCCAATACACGTAGGTCCGAACGAATAGTTTTAAAGGCTCAACCACTCACACCTCCCATGGACTTCAGTACCGATATCATGACGATTTTACGGCGGGGAGGCGACCCATGGTCAAAGATGGCACCAACAGGGGCGGACGCCGCGTGCGTGCAGGCGCGAAGCCCGGCCCGCTGGGCGAGAAACTCGCCGCCGGACGCCCCGCCACACGCCTGGAAGACCCGCTCAACGAACCCTTCGACTTCGCAGGTAATGACATTGGCGACGGTGCGGTGCGTGCCGGGGAGACGATGCCCGAACCATCGGACTATCTGTCGGAGATTCAGCGTGACGGCAAACCAATTGGCGCTGACCTCGTCTATCGGGAGACGTGGCAGTGGCTCGATCAACGTGGCTGTTCCCATTTCGTGGCGCCTTGCCTGATTGAAGCGTATGGGCAGGCGTTTGCCCGGTATGTGCAGTGCGAGCAGGCGATCTGCAAGTTCGGCCTGCTCGGCAAACACCCCACCACCGGTGCTGCCATCGCCAGCCCGTTCGTCGCCATGTCCCAGAGTTTCGGAAAGCAGGCGAATGTGTATTGGTACGAGATTTACGAGATCGTGCGCGCCACCTGCACCACCGACTACGCGGGCACCACGCCCGGCGAAGAGGTGATGGAGCAGCTGCTCAACGCCCGCTCCTAACCGCCCCTCATGATCTTCGCGTCCACCCTCTAGTGGGGTGGACGCTTTCTTGTTCCCCTCCGATTCGTGGAAGCGAGTGTGCTTATGTGTTCGATTTGTACTGCCGAGTCTGTGTGTGCTGGTCATCCGGACAAGTTGGCCGATCAGATCGCCGACCAGTTCCTCGACGACATCCTCTACGACGACAAGGCCGCACGGGTGGCGGTGGAGGTGATGGCAGCCGGTCGGCGGATCATCGTCACCGGCGAAATCACCACCAGCCACCGCCCGCGTATCCGGGAGTCTGTGCGCACCGCCCTCGCGCGTGCCGGATACAGTCCGCTCGGGATCCTGATCTACGTGTGGACGCGCCGCCAATCGAGCGACATCAACGCCGGGGTCACCACCTCGCTGGAGGCACGCGGTGGTGATAGTTCGGCGTTCGCGTTGCAGGGGGCTGGCGATCAAGGCACGGTCTACGGTTACGCCACCGCCGAGACCGTCGGGTCTCGGTGCAGCATGAGGCGGGCAAGGATCTGGCCGTGTTGGAGCGTGAGGTGCGCTCGCTGATTGTGGCCCCGGCCTGCCAGACCTACCTACCTATAGACGAGCACACCGAAATTCTTGTGAATCCGTCGGGTCAGTTCGTTGAGGGCGGGCCGCGAGCCGATACCGGGCTGACGGGCCGGAAGCTCATGGTCGACACCTACGGCGGGCTCGGGTCTCATGGTGGGGGCGCGTTCTCCGGCAAGGACTCATCCAAGGTCGACCGGTCAGCGGCCTACATGGCTCGCCTGATCGCTTGTACGATCGTTGACGCCGGGCTGGCCGCTCGCGTGAGTGGAGGGGGTGCGGCTCCCGGGAGCCCCCACCTCTGTCACGGGGGTGTTGTGGCCGGGGGTTCTCGGGCCACGACTATGCGTGCATCCGCCTGAGGAGTTCCGGCCTCGTCGGCAAGGGCAACCGTTCCTCCCCGAAAACTCGCACGCCCCTAAAATGTCGCACGTAATTTCCCTCGGTCAGTTTTTGATGTGCCGAAAAAACGTTGGAATTGCAACGGCCAGATTTCAAAGTTTGAATAACCGGGAGGGGAATTGCATGCGACATTTGTGGGAACCATGCGGGTGTGCCGCGCATTCGCCGGGTGCTCCCAGGGTTCGCCGGGTGCTCCCAGGGTTCGTCGGGCGCTCTTAGGGTTCGCGGGGTGCTCCCTACTTCCGCGGCCTCGCCGTGGATTCGCGGATCGTGAGGACCGGGCTGAAGGTCTGGTGCTGCATGGGCGCGTCGGGGCCGGATAGCAGGAGCTCGGCGGCGGCCGCGCCAAGTTCGTCCATGGGCTGGCGGATCGTCGTGAGGGGTACGGGCATCTGCGCTGCCAGGGGAATGTCGTCGAAGCCGATGACGGACACGTCGCCGGGGATGGAGACCCCCGCGACTCGCAGCGCCGACATGACGCCCACGGCGAGCAGGTCGTTCGCGCAGAAGACCGCCGTCGGCGCAGAGCCCTCGGAGGCGGCTCGGGCCTCGGCGATGGCCTCTTCGGTGGCCGCATACCCGGCCTGGGCGGTGTACGCCTCCGCGTTGTGCACGGTCAGCTGGACGTTGTCCGACCCCGTCAGGCGCTGCCAGTGCTCGATCGCGTCCCGCACACCCGCGAGGCGCTGCAGGGACTGACGCATGTCGGCGGGACCGTTGAGGAAACAGATGCGCTGGTGTCCGAGCGCCAGGAGATGCTCGATCGCCAACGCTGCCCCCGCGCGGTCGTCGATGGACACGGACGGCAGACCCTCGGGCGCGTCGGTCGCGTCGAAAAGAACGACCGGCGTGCCCTCCTCGACCAGGCGCGTGGCGGCCTCGTGCGAGGAATCAGCCGGGGTGAGCAGGACGCCGCGCACGGCCTGGCGCCCCAGCGCCTCGAGCAGGTCGCGCTCCTCGCGCACGGAGGCGTGCGTGGAGGACAGTGTCATGATGTAGCCCTCGCGCGCCAGGACTCGCTCCATGGCCGCGGCCGCCTCCATGAAGAACGGGTTTGTCAGATCGAAGACCGCCACGCCGACGAGCGGCGACGTGCCGCGCCGCAGCGCCTGCGCGGTCGGGTTGGGCTTGTAGCCGAGCTGCGCGATCGCCGCCTCGACCCGTTCGCGCACGTCGGGGCGCACGCTCTCGCGCCGGTTGATGACGTTAGACACGGAGCCGACGCTCACGCCCGCAAGAGCGGCGACGTCTTTGACGCCGGGGGCTTTTCGGGGTGCTGCGGGGGACGAGGCAGGGGTCGTGTCCTGGGGACTCGTGCCCTCTGAGGTCTGGCGGGGCGGCGTCATGGTGGCTCTTTCAGAAACTCGAGTGATGAAACGTTCATATTGTGGCATCTCCAGGGAGCTTTACGCTCCAATTTTCCTGGCAAGTTCAAGGCTGACGTGTAGAGTTGACATGGATATTGTTGTGTGGCACACTTTCTATCTATCTGAATCGTTTCATTCCTCGACGAAGAGGTGACCACATGACACGAGAAGCTGACAGGCCAGTTGTCTCGCTCCAGCACGCCGTGAAGAAGTTCGGCTCCTTCACCGCGATGTCTGATGGGTGCATCGAGCTGTATCCGCACCGCATTCACGCCCTTGCCGGCGAAAACGGTGCGGGTAAGTCGACGCTCGTGAAGGTGCTCGCCGGCATTCACCAGCCAAACTCCGGAGAGTTCCTGGTCGATGGTCAGCCGGTGCGCTTCAAGACCCCCGCGGAGTCGAAGGGCGCCGGAATCTCGGTGATCTACCAGGAACCCACGCTGTTCCCCGACCTCACGGTCGCCGAGAACATCTACGTGGGGCGTCAGCCCCGGGGGCGCTTCGGCTTCATCGATCACGCCGCCATGAGGCGCGACGCCCAGGAGCTCTTTGACCGCCTCGAAGTGCCGATCGACCCCTCCCAGCTGGCCGACGGCCTGTCGATCGCGGACCAGCAGATCATCGAAATCGCGAAGGCGATCTCGCTGGACGCCAAGGTCCTCATCATGGATGAACCGACGGCTGCTCTGTCCGGGCACGAGGTCGACCGCCTCTTTTCCGTCGCGCGTTCGCTGCGCGACAAGGGGGGCTTCCCTCATGTTCATCTCGCACAGAATGGAGGAAATTTTCGACCTGTGCGACGACGTGACGATCATGCGCGACGGCGCCTACGTCTCCACCCGCGACCTGAAGGAAACCACGAAGGCGCAGCTCGTTCGCGACATGGTCGGCCGCAACGTCGACCAGCTCTTCCCCAAGCTGGACGCGCAGATCGGTGATCCCGTCCTGACGGTTGAAGGGCTCACCCGATACGGCGCCTTCGAGGACGTGAGCTTCGAGGTCCGCAGCGGAGAGATTCTGGGGCTCGCGGGCCTGGTCGGCGCGGGCCGATCCGAGGTCGTGCGCACCATCATGGGCATCGACAAGGCGGACGGCGGCACCGTGACCGCCTTCGGAAAGCCGCTGAAGCTTGGCGACACGGTGAGCGCTATTCGCGCCGGCCTCGCCTTCGTACCCGAAGACAGGCGCAAGCAAGGCCTCGTCATGGACCTGTCCGTTGCACGCAACACGGCCCTCACGCTGCGCAGCAAACTCGCCCGCTGCGGACTCATCAACTCCCGAACCGAACGGGCGGTCGCGCAGGAATGGTCCACCAACCTCGAAGTGAAGACCGCCAGCCAGGACACCCCCCCGTGTCCGCGCTGTCGGGCGGCAATCAGCAAAAGGTCGTCCTGGCGAAATGGCTCGCCACCGACCCGACGATCCTCATCGTCGACGAGCCGACACGCGGCATCGACGTGGGAACGAAGGCCGAAGTACACCGCCTGATCTCCACCCTGGCCACCAGGGGAGTGGCCGTCATCATGATCTCCTCCGAGCTGCCCGAAATCCTCGGCATGGCCGACCGCGTCCTCGTCATGTGCGAAGGACGCATCACCGGCGAATTCACCAGAGAAGAAGCCACAGCTGACGCCATTATGACGGCTGCAACAGACCACGAAAAGGCCGCATCATGACCGCAACACTGACCCCTCCCTCCCGCATCCACGGGTCGTCGCCGATAAGCCGACAGCCAGCCACGCCCTCGTCCGCGACCAAGAGGCACGCCCCATCGAAGCTGCGCTCTCTCCTGTCGATGCGCGAGCTCCCCGTGATCGCCGCCCTCATCGCCCTCGTGCTCCTCACGTGGACGATCAACCCGCGCTTCCTGTCCGCCCAAGGAGTGCGCGACCTCTTCCTCAACGCGACGATCGCCATGCTGATGGCCGCCGGGCAATCCCTCATCATCCAATCCGAAGGCGTCGACCTCTCCGTCGGCTCCATCCTCGGCTGCACGGCCTTCGCCACCGGCTTCCTCTTCGCCACCAACCCGGGGCTGCCCATCGGCGTCGTCTTCGTCGCCGGCATCGTGCTGGGGGCGCTGCTCGAGCGCTCAACGGCCTCCTCGTCACCCAGGCGAAAGTCCCGGCGATGGTCATCACCCTGGGCACCCTCTACGTCTTCCGAGGAGGACTGAACTGGTGGGCGGGATCCACGCAGTACTTCGCCGGCGACCGCCCCCAGGCCTTCGGCGACCTAGGAGTCGCCACAATCGCCGGCTTCCCACTACTCACCCTCCTGGCGGTCATCGTCATCGTGATCGTCTCGCTCTACCAGCGCTACGCTCGATCCGGGCGCGACCTCTACGCGATCGGCTCCGATCGCGCGGCCGCAGCCGTCTACGGCATCCCCGTCGCCAAGCGCGTCTTCGCGGCCTTCGTCGCCAACGGCGCGCTCGTCGGACTCGGGGGCGTCCTCTACGCCTCCCGCTTTAACTCCGTGGGCGCCACGACGGGCGCGGGCATGGAACTCGACATCGTCGCCGCCTGCGTCGTCGGCGGCGTCGCAATGACGGGCGGCGTCGGAACCGCCTACGGAGCCGCCATCGGTGCCCTCCTCCTCACCACCATGACGTCCGCGCTCACAGCCGTCGGCGTCGATAAATTCTGGCAAAAGGCCGTCGTCGGCGCGCTCATCCTCATCGCAATCGTCGTCGACCGAGTCAGCTCAATGCGCCGCCACGAGGCGCTGCGCAAGAAAGGAGGGGACCGCTGATGAACACCCCGACGCAGACCTCGTCACGTGACCTCATGGCCTCCATTCGCCGCGTGTTCTCCTCGCGAGACTCGCACATGACCCTCATCCTCATCCTCGCCATCGTGGTCGCGGCCATCCTCGTTCCGAGATTCAGCCAGCCCCGCACGCTCACGTTCCTGACCCTGGACGTGACGGCGACGCTCCTCATGGCCCTGCCCATGACCCTCGTCATGATCAACGCGGACATCGACCTGTCCGTCGCCTCGACCGCCGGCCTCGTCAGCGCGTCCTTCGGCGTCCTCGTCCAGTCGGGCGTCGGATTCTGGGCGAGCGTCGCGATTTGCCTCCTCATCGGACTGGCGTGCGGCCTCGTCAACGCCGTGATGACCGCCTACGTGGGCCTGCCGGCGCTCGCGGTCACGATCGGTACGCTCGCACTGTATCGAGGCCTCGCCCTGGTCGTCATCGGCGACCAGTCGATCTCCGACTTCCCGGCGTGGGCGACCTCCGCGGTCACCGGCTCCTTCGGATCCACGGGCATTGCGTACATGGCGATCCCCGTCATCGCGTTCGTCGTCCTCTTCTGGCTCCTGCTGCACAAGACCCCATACGGCCGAGGCCTCTTCGCGCTGGGGTATTCCAAGCAGGCGGCCGAATTCGTCGGCATCGACACGAAGCGTTCCCGCGTCATCGCCTTGACGCTGTCGGGCCTTATGGCGGCGCTGGCGGGCATCTACTGGACGCTGCGCTACTCCGCGGCGAAGGCCGACAATGTCGAGGGCCTCGAGCTGGTCGTCATCGCCGCCGTCGTCTTCGGTGGGGTCAGCGTCTTCGGTGGCCGAGGCTCGATCTGGGGGGAGCGTCTGCGGCGTCCTCACGATCGGCGTCCTCAACTACGCGCTGCGCCTCAACCGAATCCCCGAAGTCATCCTGGTTCTGGTCACGGGCCTGCTCCTGATCGGTTCCGTCGTCGCGCCGTCGCTGGTGAATGCCATCCGCCAGCGTCTGGCTCATCGAGCTGACGCGCGTACCCCTCGCGCCAGCGTCGCACCGGGCGCGGCGAGCGCCTAACAATCCCACAACGAGGGGCATAGTGCCCCCGAAACAGGGCGTCTGCGCCCGAAAGGAAAAGACAACGATGTCTCACATGAACAAAGGTGTGGCCGCACTCGGCGCACTCTCGCTGGCCTCGGCCCTCCTGATGTCCGCCTGCGGAGGCGGATCGTCGACGCAGGGCAGCGAGCCCAGCTCCGGCGGGAACGCTTCCGGTTCCTACGACGTGTCCTCCCAGTCGATCACCTTCATCCCTAAGCAGCTGAACAACCCCTTCTCCGACGTCATGCTCGGCGGAGGAAAGGATGCCGCCGGTGCGATCGGATTCTCCGAGGTCAACGTCGTGGGTCCCCTCGAGGCCTCCTCCTCCTCGCAGGTCTCTTTCATTAACTCCGAGGTGCAGGCGGGCACCAACGTCCTCGTGATCGCAGCGAACGACCCCGATGCCGTGTGCCCGGCTCTGCAGGACGCGCGCAAGGCCGGCACGAAGGTCGTCACCTTCGACTCCGACGCCTCGGCGGATTGCCGCGACCTGTTCATCAACCAGGTCGAGTCCAAGCAAGTGGCGATCACCATGCTCGACATGGTCTCCGAGCAGATTGGCGGTTCCGGTAAGGTCGCCATCCTCTCCGCGACGGCGAACGCCGCCAACCAGAACGCGTGGATCAAGTTCATGGAGGACGAGATCGCCTCGAATGACAAGTACAAGGGCATCGAGATCGTCGCGAAGGTTTACGGCGACGACGATGACACGAAGTCATTCCAGGAGGCGCAGGGCCTGCTCCAGGCACACCCCGACCTGAACGCGATCGTGTCGCCGACCACCGTCGGCATCGCCGCCACCGCGCGCTACCTGTCGACCTCCGACTACAAGGGCAAGGTCGTCCTCACGGGCCTGGGTCTGCCCAACGAGATGCGTTCCTTCGTGAAGGACGGGACCGTCAAGGAGTTCGCCCTGTGGGATCCCGCCCAGCTGGGATACGTGGCGGCCTACGCGGGTGCCGCGCTCGATAGTGGCGCGATCAAGGGCGAGGTCGGGGAGACGTTCACCGCCGGAGACCTCGGCGAGCGCACGATCGGCGAGAACAAGACCGTCGTCGTCGGTGACCCCGTGCGCTTCAACGCGGACAACATCGACAACTACGACTTCTGACGCCACTTCTGACGGGGTTGGTGGGCGCGCCCGTCGTGCCCACCAACCCCGCGTTCATGCGGCAAAACGCGGGTTGCGTGAATGACCCTGTTTGCTAAATGAAACGATTCACGTTAGAATGGGCACCATCAATTTCCGTTCAACGATGAAGGGATGATCCATGAGCGAGACCCCATCACTGGCCCACACCCTCGCCACGACGAGCCAGGCCAGCCCCCACCGAGCCTGCTTCCTCCTGCGCGTCCGGTCCGAGAAACTCGCCGAATACGCCGACGTGCACCAGCGTGTCTGGGACGAGATGCTCCAGGCCCTGCGCGACGCCGGGTGGCGCCACTACTCCCTCTTCCTCGACCCGGACACTGGCCTCGTCGTCGGCTACTACGAGGCCGACGACGCCCGCGCGGCCGCCGCAGCCATGGAGGATCTCGAGGTCAACACGCGCTGGCAAGCCGAGATGGCCCAGTACTTCCAGCCGGACGGAGGCGGAACCGCCCACTTCCTGAGCCAATACTTCTACCTCGCCTAACCGCCCACCGAGGCCGACCCCCGAGAAACCGTCCCTGCCCCTCGAGGTCGCCCCGGCCTCGTCAATCCACACCCCACACGTCGAAGGAGACGTCATGACCATCCACCTGTCCGACCTGTCCGAAAGCGCCCGCACCCTGCTGCGCGAGCAGACCATCGAGCTGCCGAGCTGGGCCTTCGGCAACTCCGGGACCCGCTTCAAGGTCTTCCCGAGCCCCGGCGCCCCGCGCAACGCCTACGAAAAGATCGACGACGCGGCGCAGGTCCATCGATTCACCGGGATCACCCCGCGGGTGTCCCTGCACGTCCCCTGGGACATGGTCGATGACTTCTCTGACCTCGCGGAGCACGCGCGCTCGCTGGGCATCATCCTGGGCACCATCAACTCCAACGTCTTCCAGGATGATGACTACAAGTTCGGCTCCCTGACGAACTCCGACGAGGCCATCCGACGCAAGGCGATCGACGCGCACCTGCGCTGCATCGACGTCATGAACGCGACCGGGTCCGACACGCTCAAGATCTGGCTCGGCGACGGAACGAACTACCCGGGTCAGGACTCGATCGTCGCGCGCCAGGAACGCCTCGCTGACTCACTGTCCGTTATCTACGAGAATCTGGCTCCGCAGCAGCGTTTACTTCTGGAATACAAGTTCTTTGAACCTGCCTTCTACCACACCGACGTCCCGGACTGGGGCACGGCCCTGGCGCATGTGACGGCGCTCGGCGACCGCGCCGTCGTCTGCCTCGACACCGGCCACCACGCGCCCGGCACCAACATCGAGTTTATCGTCGTCCAGCTGCTGCGCGCCGGCCGCCTCGGCGCCTTCGACTTCAACTCGCGCTTCTACGCGGACGACGACCTGATCGTGGGCGCCGCCGACCCGTTCCAGCTCTTCCGCATCATGCACGAGATCGTCTCCTTCGGCGCCCTCGCACCCACCTCCGGCGTGAACTTCATGCTCGACCAGTGCCACAACCTCGAAGAGAAGATCCCCGGCGAAATCCGCTCCGCGATGAACGTTCAGGAGGCGACCGCGAAGGCGCTCCTCGTCGACCGTGACGCGCTGGCGACGGCGCAGGCCGAGCACGACGTGCTGGCCGCCAACCAGGTGCTCATGGACGCCTTCTCCTCCGACGTGCGCCCGCTCCTCGGCGAGCTCCGTGAGGAGCAGGGCCTCGACCCCGACCCGCTCGCGGCCTACGCGGCCTCGGGCTACTTCGAGCGCATCTGCGAGCAGCGGGTGGGTGGCCAGCAGGCCTCGTGGGGCGCATGATGGCGACCGTCGTCGCTATCGACCTCGGGGCCTCCTCGGGGCGCGTCCTACGGGGCGTGTTCGACGGCAAGCGCCTGACCCTCGAGGAGTGCTCCCGCTTCCCGAACGGGCCGGTCGCCCTCCCCGGGCCTGCTTGCGCGGGCGGGGCAGGCGCGGGTAAACCGGGCGGGGCAGGCGGAGACGGATCCGAGCGCTCCGAGGCCGAGGCCGGCGTGGCCTACGAGTGGGACATCCTCGCGCTGTGGCGCGGAATCCTCGATGGCCTGCGCGAGGCCAGCCTGCGCGGCAGCTTGGACGCTATCGGAATCGACACGTGGGCCGTGGACTACGGGCTGCTGGACGAGGATGGCCGGCTGATTGGCAACCCCGCGTCCTATCGCTCGGCGCGCTGCGGCCTCGGCGCCTCCGAGGTGCTCGACCGATGGGACTCCTCCTGGCTGTATGCGCGCAATGGGCTGCAATTCCAGCCTTTCAACACGCTGTTCCAGCGCGTGGCGGACCGGAGGGAGGCGCGCGCGGACTGCGCGCGCACGGCACTCCTGATCCCCGATCTGCTGGCGTACTGGCTCACGGGTCAGGCGCGAAGCGAGCTGACGAACGCGTCGACGACCGGCCTCGTCAACGCCGCGCTGCGCGACTGGGATCCCGAGATTCAGATACGGCTACGCGACGATTTCGGGGTGGAGCACATCTTCCCGCCGCTCATCTCACCGGGGGAGGTCATCGGTGAGGCCCGCGTTGAGGGGCTCGACCTGCGCACCTCAACGGGTGAGCGCACCCCGGTTGTCGCCGTCGGGTCCCACGACACCGCGTCGGCGGTCGCGGGTGTGCCCGCCCGGACCGGGTCGTTCGCGTACATCTCGAGCGGCACCTGGTCGCTCGTCGGAACCGAGCTGAGCGCCCCCGTGCTCTCCGACGAGGCTCGGGCAGCCAATTTCACGAACGAGCTGGGCGTGGATGGCACGGTCCGTTTCCTCGCTAACATCATGGGCATGTGGGTACAGCAGGAATGCCTGCGCGAGTGGGCGGCCCTGGGGGACGAGGCGTCGGGCGCTTCAGGCCGGGTCGACTGGCCTCTCCTCGACGCGCAGACCGAGGCGGCCCAGCCCGCGCGCTACCTCCTCGACATGTCCTCCCCCGAGCTGATGGCTCCGGGTGGCATGGCGGAGCGCGTGCGTTCGCTGTGGTTCCCGGGCCCGGGCGCCTCCTCGGCGGCTTCGTCGGGCGACGACTCCTCCTCGTCGGACGACTCCTCCTCGTCGGACGAGGCCGGGGCCGGGTCAGGTGATCAGCAGGCCTCGGGCGTCGACCCGACTGAGCGCGCAACCGTCCTGCGTGCGATCACCGATTCGCTGGCGCTGGCGTACCGCCGGGTGATCCGACGGACGAGTGAGCTCAGCGGCACCCGCCCTGAAGCGATTCATCTCGTCGGAGGCGGGTCGAAGAATCGCCTGCTGGCGCAGGAGACCGCCGACGCGACGGGCATCCCGGTCATTGCGGGACCCGTCGAGGCCACGGCGCTGGGAAACATGTTCATATCCCTGCGCGCCATTGGCGCGGCCAGCGGGACGCTGATGGACCTTCGCGCCATTTCCCAAGCCTCGTCGGTGCTCGAGACCTACGAGCCGCGCGCCTCCCACGCGCGCCTCTGGGACGAGGCCGATGCGCGCCTCGGGCCCGGTGATGCCCTGTCGTAGCTGATGTGCGCTGACGTGGGCCGCGGCTCGAACGGTCGTTCGAGCCGCGGCCCACGTGTGTATGAGCATGATGCGTGCGCCATTGATCCTGTCGATTGCTGATTGACGGTTGTGTGCGGATGCTGCGCGTGGGAGCGTCTCAGTGTATGCATGCCGACAGGCGTCATGGGATACGTCGGCCAACATGCCCTCAACGCTCTTATAGCGAACAGTATGTTCAGATGTTCACCAGGGTGTCACGACCCCTGAGTGGCAGCTACCTTCTGGCGATACGACTCAGCCTCCCAGTTCTCGATGAAGCCGCGCTCACGCTCGTCCATGACGCGTACACGCCCGAGCAGGTTCGCGTCCCGTGCCACGCGCAACGCGTCCAGGAAGGTGTGCAACGCGTTATCCGAGGCCTCGTTCGTGCATCCCACAGCCGCCACCGCGAGTCCGGGAATGACGGCGACAATGGGGCTGCGCCCGTGCTGCGCGCGGTGCAGCGACACTTTCGCGGCCACGATGTCCTCCGTGTCGGTCGCCTCGAGGGCGACGGGGAAAGATCCTGCGTACACGATCTGGTCGGGGATCAGCGGCCCTCCAGGTGCCGACGCGAGCGCCGAGAGGCCGTCCGTCGACAGCGCGACGCTCGGCGCGTCCACCGCGCGACGGAACGCCTCGGCCACCCGGGAAGGCGAACCCGAGAAGGCGGTCTCGGCCTCGTCGATCGCTGCGCGAATCGAGGACGTGAGGAACACGATGCGCTCGAAAATCGCATCCTTCGTCGGGCCCGACACGATAATGCCGTGATTGCCGAGGAGCGTGATCGCCGGCGGGGGTGCGTTGTGTGCGGCCGTGAAGGCGCGGCGACGCTCGTCGATGAGGCGTGCCAGCGGGATACCCGGATCCGTGTAGTCGACCCACAGCGCCTGGTCGCCCAGGATGCGTTCGCACAGCTCCTCACCGCGCGTGTTGCACGTAATCGCGTTGGCTGTCAGCGGGTGCAGGTGGATGACGAGCGGATCGGGAATCAGCGCGTGAAAGAGGAGCTCGACGCTGGGGCGACGCTCGAACGCGCCGCGCTGTGCGAGCTGGGCCGCCGCGCGAACGGGGTCTTCGTTACTGGGGAGTTCCTCTGGGTGATGGAAGGCGTGGAGAAGGGTCGGAATGTCGAGCGGGACCAAGTCTTCCTCGCGCAGGGTCGCGAGCGGAACCCCGCTGGGCTTGATGAGGAGGGCATCTCCGATCTTTGCGGACGAGTTCCCGCCCCCCGAGCGCGTGTATTCCGTGTCCGCGCCGATCTGGTTGGACAGCTCGATGAGGTGGGTGACGAGGTTGTGAGATGAAGCGGTCATTGCTCCTCCGCGATGAGGATGAATCGTTTCATCTAAGGATAAGGAGGAGGTAGGGTTCTGTCAAGGTGGTGACCATTGGCCGCTCTCGTGGGGTGTTCAGTGCTTGTTCGCATGAGGTGTGCAGGAGGTCGATGGTGCTGTACACCCTGTGCATGTGTCCGCGCCTTTCCGTGCGAGGTGCACAGGCTCCTTGAGTGAGGGGGTGCGGCTCCCGTTGGGGAGCCCCCACCGGTGTGACGGGGGTGTTGTGGCCGGGGGTTCCCGGGCCACGACTATGCGTGCATCCGCCTGGCCAGCCCCGGCCTCGTGGCGGGCAAAACGCGCACGCCCCTAAAATGTCGCACGTAATTTCCCTCGGTCAGTTTTTAATGTACCGAGAAAACGTTGGAATTGCAACGGTCAGATTTCAAAGTTTGAATAACGTGGAGGGGAATTACGTGCGACATTTGTGGGCAACCGTGCGGGCGAGCCACACTCACCACCCCACCTGTGCACCGGCGGGCTGCTTCCGAAGGGTGCAGAAAGGCTCGGTGTTCATGATCTGACGCTACCAGGAGTGTGACGGAGGCATCAAGCATGAGCGCATGAAGCGACCCCGGCCTCGTCGAAACGAACGGCGCGTCACGACGAGGCCGGGGCACAGCCAGCCACAACCACGGCAGTCAGCGGTCCGACGCGAGCGCCGCCCGGGCGACCTCCTCGAAGGTGAGCGGGTCGCGGCCCGTCACGTCGCGCACGGTCGTGGACACGACATCCATCTCGCCGCGTGCGATCGACGTGTAGGTCGACACCCACGAGTCGTACTGCCACTGGGCGGCCGGCCACTTCTTTGCGCGACTCGTACGCCTCCTCGACGGTTTCGCGCACGTAGGTGACGGGGCGCCCCCACAGGCGGGTGAGGATCTGCGTGATCTCCTCGAGGGTCAGGGCTTCGGGGCCGGTCACGTCGAGGGTCTGATTCTCGTAACGCGCCGGATCAGCGAGGACCCCGGCGGCCACGCGCCCCGCGTCCTCGCGCGCGACCACCCCCCACGCGCCCATCGCCCGCGGGCCCGAGGATGCGGCCCTCCTCGTCGGGCAGCGCCACAAAGAAGTCCGCGTAGAAGTTGTCGCGCAAGAACGTGTACGTCATGCCCGACGCCTTGATGCGCTCCTCCGTATGGAAGTGCGTGCGCGCCAGCGTGAATGTCGCGTCCGGCGCCGCGTTCATGAACGACAGGTACACGATGTGGCGCACACCGGAGGCGGCCGCCGCGTCGACGAACGCGAGGTGCTTGTCCAGGCGGTCCTCGCTCTCGGGCGCGGACACCATGAAGAGGACATCGACGCCGCTGAGCGCCTCGCGCGATGCCGGGGTGTCCTCGTACGAGCACTGGACGGCGTGCGCGCCGGGCAGCTTCGGTGCCCGCGACGGCGTATTCGCGAGCAGGCGCAGGGGCAGGCCGCGCTCCGATAGGAGCCGGGCGGCCACGCCGCCGACGTTCCCGGACGCGCCGGTGACCGCCAGGGACGGGGACGAGGCCTGGGCCGGTTCGTTCGTCTGGGTGCAGGGAGTGGGGGTCTTCGTCATGCGACTAGTGTGTCACTGCCAGTGTTGTCTATGCGCACGCCACACGCGCTTTGAGCCGCGAGCCGGGACTGTCGGAGGGCCGAGCGCCGTGTTCGGGGCGACCCCTGGATGCGAGGCGACCCCTGGATGCGAGGCGACAGCTGACGCGTACTTTCCTCCCAGAAAAATCGCACGTAATTTCCCTTGGTCAGTTTTCGATGTGCCTAGAAAACGTTGGAATTGCAACGGTTAGATTTCAAAGTTTGAATAACGGGGAGGGGGAATTACGTGCGACATTTGTGGGGAACCATGCGGGTGTGCGGTGTGCAGGTGTGTGGCGATCTCGCGTCGGGCCCCGGGCCCACGCGGGGAGCGGCTACACCCCGTAGCGCCGCGAGAAGTCGTGCTCGAACTGTTCGAGGGAGACGCCTCGTGTCTCGGGCACGATGAACAGGTAGAAGCACAGGGCAACGACGTTGATGACGCCGAAAGTCAGATAGGTCCACGTGGCGCCCAAGTGGCCGATCATGATGGGGAAGAGCCACGTGACGATGGCGTTCATGATCCAGCCGCAGCCCACGGCGAAGCCCTGGGCGACGCCGCGGATGCGCGCGGGGAAGATCTCGGAAACCAGCACCCAGTTGACGGTGCCGGACTGCTTGGCGAACACGAACAGGGATACGAGGACGAGGACCAGCCACGGCAAATAAGAAGGAATGTCGGGCGAAATGCTCCCGTCGGCCAGCGTGTAGGGGCCGATGCCGAGCCCGAAGATAAGAGCGAGGGCGAACAGGGAAATGGTGACGCCCGTCTCCTGGTAGATGCCGACGTGGCGTCGAGCAAGCCGGGACACGAGATACAGGCCGAAGGCGGCGCCCACGCACGCGACGGCCCCCGTGATGACGTTGAGGGTGATCGAATCGGCGGAGCTGAAGCCGGCGGCCGCCAGGATCTTCGGCAGGTAGTACATGGCGGTGTTGATGCCCGTCAGCTGGTCGAAACACGCCAGGCCGATGCCGATGAACAGGAGCCTCCGGGTCCACGCGACCGACGCGGTGCGCCGCAGCGTCCAATGACCCTGGCTGGCCTCGGTGGCGTGCAGCGCGACGATCTCGCTGATCTCGGCGGCCACGTCGTCGCGGTGGGGGTCACGGATGCGCTTGAGGGCGCCCACGGCCTCGTAATAACGAGCTTTCGACGCGTACCAGCGGCCCGACTCGGGCATGAGGCGCATCCCGACCCACAGGAGCACAGCGGGGATCGTGGCGAGCACCAGCATCCACCGCCACGCGGACCCGTCGCCCGCGGTGACGACGGCGGTGGCGACGCGGGAGGCCTCGTCCCACGAGTACCACTGCCCGGGCGTGAGCGTACCCGACGGGTCGGCGCTCACGAGGACGCGAGGCCCGCCGTGCGCGTGGGAGAGCGCCGCGTTCATCGAGTAGGCGAGGAGCTGGCCGAACACGATCATGAACTGGTCGAGGGCCACCAGGGCGCCGCGCATGCGCGTGGGCGCGGACTCCGACAGGTAGATCGGCACGGTCGCCGAGGCACCGCCGACCGCCAGGCCGAGAACGAAACGGAACAGGTACAGCACCCAGATGTTCGGTGCGATGGTGCATCCGATCGTGCCGACGATGAACACGACGGCGAGCAGCAGGATGTTGTGCCGTCGCCCGTTGCGGTCCGACAGGCGCCCGGCGCCGATCGCCCCGATCGCGGCGCCGATGGCGAGGATGCCGCCGACCAGGCCCTCCTCGAACTCGTTGATCCCGAGCCCGCCGGCCACGCTCGGCATGTACATGTACGGCAGGGCGCCCGCGATGACGCCCGTGTCGTAGCCGAAGAGGAGCGATCCGAAGGTCGCGATGGCGGCGAGGAGTTTCACGGAGCGCGCCGGGCCCGAGGCCGGGGTCTCCTCCGTGAGTACGCGCAATTCTTGGTCGGTGGGGGCTCCGATCGCCCCAGGTCGCCTGCTCATAGGTCCATTGTGCGTCAGTGAGCGCCGTTGTGCCCAAGTGTCTGGCATTCAGGATTTTCCCAGGAAAGTCATAAGGCACGAATGAGGTGTTCATAGGTTGTTCATAGGGTCGCGTGGGGAAATAGGTGCATCGACAAAAGGAGACACCAATGACCGCCCTGATTCTGATCGCCATTGACCTGGTCGCCATGGCCGCCCTCGTGTTCGGCCTGTACTTCCCCTCGGCACCGCCGCGCCGACCTGGTCGCAGCTTTCCTCGGTGTGAATGTCGGCGTCCTCGCCGTCACGATCATCCTCGCGAACTCGACCGTGAGCGCGGGCCTGGGCCTGGGTCTCTTCGGTGTCCTCTCGATCATCCGCCTGAGGTCCGATCAGATCTCGCAGACGGAGATCGCCTACTACTTCGCGTCGCTGGCCCTCGGCCTCCTGACGGGCATGTCGTCGGCGGTGACCCCGCTCCTGGGCGGCCTGATCGCCCTGATCCTCGTGGCCCTCGCCTTCGGCGACTCGAAGCTGATTTTCGGCCGCTACACCTCGCAGACCGTCCAGCTGGACCGCGCGATCGCCGACCCCGCCGAACTGAAGGCCGCCCTCGAACAGCGCCTGGGCGCGTCCGTCGCCTCGGTCAACGTCGTCAAGCTCGACCTCGTGAACGACCTGACTCTCGTCGACGTCCGCTCGAAGGTCGCCTGACCCGCCGGCCCGCCCCGGCCTCGCCCCGGCCTCGCCCCCGGCCCTGACAGCAGACTCGGCCTCACCGCCCAGCCGCCCAACCACACGACAGGACATGACTCATGAACGCCACCCTGAACGCGACTCTCGCCGACCTCGAGACGATTGGCCTCGACGAACTGAATGAGCGCGCCGCGATGCTGACCCGCGTGGACCGCAAGTACGCGCTGGACGCGGCCACGGCCTCGTCGGTCCTGAGCCGCCTCCCCGAGGAAACCCGGGTCCTCCAGATCGCCGGCCAGGTGTCCCAGGGCTACGCCTCCACCTACTACGACACCCCCGACATGGATTCGTACCTGCTGACCGCGCTCAAGCGCCGCCGCCGCTTCAAGGTCCGCGCCCGCACCTACCTGTCCACCGGCGCCTCCTTCCTGGAGGTCAAGACCCGTGGCCCGCGCGGCGTGACGGTTAAGAAGCGCATGTCGATCTCCTGGGACGAGGCCGGGGCGCCTCTCGCGGGCGAGCGCCGTTCGTGGGTCGCGGGCAAGGTTGAGCACACGGGCTACGCGCACCTGGTCCCGGCCCTGGAGCCGATCCTGGCCGGATCCTACGAGCGCAACACACTGCTCCTGCCCGACGGAGCGGGCCGCGCGACGGTGGACACGGGCTTGACGTGGCGCTCGCTGCGCACGGACGGCACCGAGGTCGTACGCCCCGACCTGGTCATCATCGAAACGAAGTCGGGTGCGACCCCGTCCGTCGTCGACCACCTCCTGTGGGAGGGCGGCGTGCGACCCGTGACAATCTCGAAGTACGGGACCGCGATGGCCGCCATGCACGACCTGCCCGCGAACAAGTGGCACCGCACGCTGGACCGGTACTTTCCCGAATACGTGGAGGCCCCCGAGCTCGCGCGCGAGGCACCCCTCGCGGTGGCCGCCTGAGCGACGTCATAGGCGCGCAGTCGTCGAAATCGCGCGACACGTAAGCGCTGAGCATAAGAAACATAAGCCTTAATTGCATGAAAGAGACATACACATGAAAGCCCTGAAGAAGATCATGACCCCCGCCCGGACGATCGGCGCGATCGCCCTCGTCGGAACGTTGGCGCTGGGAGCCTGCGGCGCCTCGGGGGCTGCGTCCTCCGGTGGTGGCGCGACGAGCGCGACCACTGCCGTCGCGGCCGCCGGAACCAACGGCGACACGACCGCGCCGCCCACCGCGGCCGACGCCCTGGCCTCGAACGCGAAGGCCTCCTACGTGAAGGACAGCGACTGGAAGGCCTCGGACGCCGTCGACGTGACGCTCAGCGGCACGACCGCCTCCTCCTCGTCCGACGCCGTGAGCGTGAGCGATGGCGTGTTGACCATCTCCAAGGCCGGCGTCTACAAGCTCAGCGGCTCCTTCACCGGCAAGGTTGTCGTGGCCGCGGGAGCTGAGGACCGGGTCGTCCTGATTCTCGACAACGCGACCATCACCTCGTCCACGGGCGCCGCGATCGAGGCGACCAGCGGCGACGACCTCGTCCTGTCCCTCGAGGGCACATCGACGATCACCGACGGCACCTACACGGGGACCGAGGACGCGAACACCGCGATCTACGCCGACATGGATTTGACGATCACCGGGTCGGGCACGCTCAACGTGACCTCCGGCGCGTCGGACGCGATCACCTCCCAAGGACGATCTGTACGTCCTGAGCGGCACGATCAACGCGACCGCCTCGGACGATGGCCTGCGCGGCAAGGACTCCCTGACTGTTGCGGGCGGCACCGTCACCGTGAACTCCGGCGGTGATGCCCTCAAGTCCGACCAGGACAACGACGACACTAAGGGCTACGTGTCCATTGTGGACGGAACCGTCACCCTGACCTCGGGCGGCGACGGCATCGACGCGTCCACCGACGCGATCGTCACCGGAGGCACCGTGTCGATCACCTCGGGCGGCGGCGCCCTCGGCCGGCAAGCCCTCCACGGGCTCGACCAAGGGCATCAAGGCGCAGACCTACATCATCGTCGACGGCGGAGTGACCACCATCGACGCCGGGGATGACGCCATCCACTCCAACGGCGCGCTGCGCCTGAGCTCCGGCACGATCACCGCCGCCTCCGGCGACGATGGCGTGCACACCGAGGTCGCGGCCGTCCTGGACGGCGCGAGCGTGACCGTCACGCAGTCGAACGAGGCCCTCGAGGGTGGCCTCATCACGATCTCCGACGGCACGGTCGACCTGACGTCGAGTGACGACGGCATCAACGCCTCGGGCTCGATCACGGTCGAGGCCGGCCTGGCCGCCGTGGCCGAGTCCAGCTCGGATTCGACGGCCTCTGGCACCGCTACGACCTCCGACACCGCCACGACCTCCGACCCGATGGCCCCCGGCGGCGTGGGGCCCGGAGGTCCGGGCGGCGGCATGGGTGACGGAGGCGGCACCATGGAGGATACCGGCGAGCAGCTCACCATTAGCGGTGGCACCGTGACCGTCAACGCGAATGGCGACGGCCTCGACTCCAACGGCGCGCTGACCATCAGCGGCGGTACGACGACCGTCTACGGCCCGGCCTCCGGCGCGAACGGCGCGCTGGATTCCAACGGCGCCATGAGCATCACGGGTGGCACGGTCATCGCCTTCGCCACCAACGAGATGGTGGAGACGCCGACCACGACCGACGGCCAGGGCTGGGTCTCGGCTGCGGCCTCCGGGTCCGCCGGGTCGACCGTGACGATCGCGGACTCCTCCGGCGCCGTCCTGGGCACCTACACCTCGCTGAAGGCCTTCGGTAACGTCATCTACTCGACCTCCGGTATGAGCAACGGCTCCACCTACACGGTGAGCGTCGAAGGAACTGCTACCGAAGCGACCGCCGGCGAGGGCGGGGGCATGGGCGGCGGCATGGGCCCCGGCGGTCAGCCCCCGGCGGGCGGCCCCCGGCGGGCGGCCCGGGTCAGGGCGGTCAGCCCCCGGCCGGCGGCCCGGGACAGGGGGGCCAGCCCCCGGCGGGCGGCCCGGGTCAGGGAGGCCAGCCCTCGGCCGCGCCCCAGAACTGACGGTCACATCCGATCGGCAGCCAGCCACGACGGGCGGTCGTAGCTGGGAGCCAGTTGGGCCCGTGTGTAGGCCCGGTCCCAACGGTCGGAGTGGCCGCAGAGTCAGTGCGAACTGACGTCTTCAGGAAGCTGTGCCCCGCGCGCTCGTTGAACTGCCTCCCGTTTCTTGGACATCGAAATTGAAGTCCAGGGAATGGGAGGCTTTTCATGTCTGTGGATCTGCGGTTGAGGCATGATCGTTTGCTTCGTGAGCAGGCGGTGGAGATGTTTGAGAGGGGATTTGGCTATCGTTTGACCGCCAAGAGGCTTGGTGTGCCTGCTGAGGCCGTGCGACACTGGCAGAAGACGTACCGCGTGATCGGGAGGGACGGTTTTCTTGCCATGGAAGTAAAGCGGACCAGATACGACTATGAGACCAAGGTCGCCGCAGCGAGGGCCGTGGTTGATGGCGGGATGAGTAAACCTGAGGCGATGGTGCGCTTCGGTATTGCGAGCGCGACACCGCTGAAGAATTGGTGCAGGCTGTACCGCGAGGGCGGCGCACAGGCCCTCAAGCCCAAGCCCAAGGGCAGGCCAAAGGGATCAGTACGGGCAGTGCCACCAACGCGTGAGGAGGAACTCGCCGAGCGCGTACGCAAGCTCGAGGCGCAGGTAGCGTACCTAAAAAAATCGATTGCCCTGAAGGCGCAGAGGCGCTCCCAAACCGGGACAAAGCCCTAGCGGTCGCCGAGCTTTCAGGGCATGGACACGCGGTGGGTGATCTCCTCGAGGCCGCTGGCCTTGCCAGGTCGAGCTACTACTACGCGCTGGCTCACCCCAAGGGCGTGACCAGGGCGCATCTGCGGCCCAAGGTCGCCCAGATCTTTTCGCGAACCCCCAACGGGTGCGGTCACAGGCAGGTCGCCATGTGCCTACGTGCTGAGGACGGGGAGCGCATCGCCGATAAGACGGTCTTGAAGATGATGCGTGAGATGGGGCTGCGCTGCGGCATACGCCGCGAGACGAACTACCACAGGTACAACTCCTACAAGGGGGACGTGGGGCAAAGCTTCGCAAACATCATCGGCCGCGACTTCACAGCCGATGGGCCCTGGCAGAAACTGGGTACCGACGTCACCGAGTTCAAGCTCTCCTTCGGTAAGGCCTACCTCGCTCCGGTCTACGACTTTGCCAGCAAAGAGATCGTGGCCCACTCCATCTCGATGCGCCCCAACCTCGCCCAACAACAAGAGATGCTCCAGATGCTCATGGACGCCAAACCCCAAGGAGCTGAGCCGATCTTGCACTCGGACATGGGATGGCAGTACCAACATGAGACCTACATCAGAACGCTCGCCGAGAACGGTTTCATCCAGAGCATGTCACGCAAGGCAACTGCATCGACAACGGTGCCACCGAGCAGGTCTTCGGTCACATCAAGGACGAATTCTTCCGCGGCCAAGACTGGCAGACCTTCGAGAGCTTCAAAGCCGACCTCGACGCCTACATCACACACTGGAACACAACAAGACGCCAAGTAAAGCTCAAGGGCCTGACCCCGGCAGAATACCGGGATCAGACCCTACAGGAAGCCGCATAACGGCTACCATTAAAAGCGTCCAAGTTTCGGGGCGCAGTTCACGTGAGCGCGCGGGGCACAGTCACATCGACGGGACACGCTCCTGTGTTACCGACGAGCGCCACTTGGCCCCGGCCGCATGCGCGGGCTGGCGGAGCGTGTGTGTCATGGGTTAGATCGTGCGGGAGACTTCGAAGTCTGGGTCGGGTTCGAAGCAGAAGGTGGCCGAGCCGTGGCCGTAGACGGCCTGTGCGGTGGTGATGTCGAGGAGGGTGAATGTGCCGATGGTTGGGACGTGCTTCGGCTCGCCGACATAGAGGCTGTCGTCGATCCAGCCAGGGTAGCCGTCGGCCCACCCGCCGATGATATAAGCGTACATGGCACCGTTTTCGATGCCAACGTCGGATATAACGAAGGTCGGCTCGTTCGGGTTCTTTCCGGGGGCGAATTTGTGCGGTTTCGTCGACGGTGGTGATCCATCCGTTGCACTCTGGCATGGGTGTGCTCCTCGTGGGTGACGGCGCGGGCGTCGGCGTGGGCCCGGGCGTGGGGGAGGAGGACGTGGGCGTGGGTGTGGGGCGCGCGAAGGGGGTGATGGGCGCGCAGGCGCCGATGAGCAGGGCCAGGCCCGCGCAGGCGGCCACGGTTGTGGTGAGGGTGCGTCGATTGTTCACCGTGGGTCTTGTTCTTCTGATGGTTGCTTGGGAGGGTGTGTCTGGGGGAGGAGTTAGCGTGCGTCGAACTTGGCGAGTTCGTCGGTGTTGACGTCGAGGCTAGGGTCGGGTTCGAAGCAGAAGGTAATGGTTCCTCCTTCATACTGCTCAGGGCCTGGTACTGCGTTCAGAAGCGTGAAGGTGCCGACCCCTGGGGCGACGACGGGTTGGCCGATTGTGAGATCCGTGTCGACGGCTGCTTCCTTCAGTTCCGGCATGCTGTCGGGGACCGTGCCATCCAGATACACGTGCGTGTCCTCGGATTGCGCGGGTTCAATAAGGAAGTAGTACTGCGGGTAGGTGTTGCGGTTGCGAGGGCTAAAGTAGAACGTCTCCTCGATTGCCAGGAGGTAGCCTGTGCAGGCGTTCGTCTCGCTCGGTGTGTTGGTTGGCGTGGGGGACGAGGCCGTGGGCGTGGGTGTGGGGCGCGCGGAGGGGTGGTGGGCGCGCAGGCGCCGAGGAGCAGGGCCAGGCCCGCGCAGGCGGCGGCGGTTGTGGTGATGGTGCGTGTGGCTGTCATGGTGTTTCAGGATGTGCTGGGGTCGCTGGATTCTTTTTCGAAGCAGAGTGTGGCGGATCCGTGGCTGTCCACGCTGGGGGCTGGGTCGCCGTCGAGTAGCGTGAATGTTCCAGCGTGGGGGGCGTAGAAGGGCTCGCCCTGAATCAGGGTTGTGCTGACGTGTCCGTCGGGAACGTCGTTGGCGGAGTATCCGCCGCTTAGGCTGGCTTTCATGATTCCGTCCTCCATGCGTACTGCGGCGAGGACGTAGGAGGGTGGGCGGCCGCTGCCAAAGGGTTGGAACTGTCCGGTTTCGTCTATTGTCACTATCTGCCCGCTGCACGGGGGCAGGCTCGTTGATGGCGTGGGAGTGGGGGACGAGGATGTGGGCGTGGGCCCGGGCGTGGGGGAGGAGGACGTGGGCGTGGGTGTGGGGCGCGCGATGGGGTGGTGGGCGCGCAGGCGCCGAGGAGCAGGGACAGACCGACGCAAGTTGCCGCGACGGTGTACAGGGGCTGGCGGGGCGTGCGTGTCATGGGTTAAATCGTGTCGGAGACTTCGAAGTCTGGGTCGGGTTCGAAGCAGAAGGTGGCCGAGCCGTGGCCGTAGACGGCCTGTGCGGTGGTGATGTCGAGGAGGGTGAATGTGCCGATGGTTGGGACGTGCTTCGGCTCGCCGACATAGAGAACGTCGTCGATCCAGCCGGGGTAGCCGTCGGCCCACCCGCCTAGGAGCTCGGCGTACATAAGGCCGTCTTTGATTCCGACATCGGTGATGATGAAGGAAGGGTTGCTCCGTCTCTTTCCGGGGGCGAATTGTGCGGTTTCGTCGACGGTGGTGATGTATCCGTTGCACTCTGGCATGGGTGTGCTCCTCGTGGGTGACGGCGCGGGCGTTGGGCTCGCGGTGGTGATGGTTGGTGAGGGAGTCGGATCTGGCGTGTGGGGTGTCGGGAGGCAGGCTGCGAGTAGGATTCCAGCCACGAAACATGTGGACGCGATGGAACGAACGAATGGTGGAATACTGCCCATGGCTTATAGACTTCCGATCACCGTACTGCCATAATGGGCTTCGTAGTCTTCCCAGGAGAGTGTGAAGGTAGCGGGCGCATTTCCATTTGACGAGTAGTTCATACCGTGTGGATTACACAGGGTCACCCCGTTCGCGTCAGCAGAAACCACAGTGTATGCGTGGTGTTCGACGAGCCTGATTTCAGTGTCCTTCCCATCGACTGTAGCGTAAACTGAGGCCGCTTCCTTGGTGCCGGCAACTATGGGCTGGTGTTGTTGCGAAGCCAGGAGAATCTTTGCACGTTCGGCATCGGTATAGCCGCCTGCGGCTTGGTCTATGGGCAGCTCAACAGCCGATTTCCCTGTGAAAACGGAGAAAGCCTGGGTCGAATAACCAAAGTTTATGCCTGGGGGATTGTTGTCAAATCTGTTCGAGCCCCCAGGGTGAGTCTGTCCCCACGCGGCTTCCAGGATGGAGTAGACGCTAACATGGGGCTCATTACCGGTCTGATATCCATCCGGGTCCTGCATTGCGCCGTTAATGTACTTGCTGTGCACGAAGACCTCGTTCGCCGGTGAGGTGTCGGGGTGAGCGGGGTCGGCTGGGAGTCGAACGAGGTAGCCATCCACGTTGCCGTGCTCGTCGTAGTGGGGCTGAATCATGGAGGCGAGCTTTCTTTGCCCCTCCGGTGTCTGGGCCAGGGCGGCCATGGGAGCCAGGAAGTAGCAGTCGGCGATCTTCCCCTGCGTCATCCCCCTCCAGTCGAACGTCCCGTCCTTGAGCGCGTCAAGGTCCTTCTGGATCTGGGCAATATCATTCTGCGACAGCTGCCCCATTTGTCCGGCGGCCGTGGCCCTCCCATTGTCAATTTGCACGGGCTCGATGTGTACGATGCGCGCGAGGTCCTGTGCGCACGTGTCGGCGGCCTGCTTGACGGACTCGATTCGAACATGCGCCGCGAAGACGAGGGCGCTGGCTGCGGGTATGAGTGTCGCTCTGGCCAGCAGGGGGTTAGGAGCCTTGTCCGCCTCTTCGTCGAGCTTTGATGCCTGATAGCGCAGGTTCTCGATGTAGCTCTGCCCCGCGCGTACCGCCCCCGCGTAGACGCTGAGAGCCGAGGAGGCCGTCGTGCAATCACCCCCCAAATTGATGTAGCGGTTCCTCTGGCGAGTGAGCGAAGCATTGAACTGCCTGCGTGCCACGCCTTCCCATTCACGTGCTGTTCTGGCTGAATGTGCCACATCATCGGCATAGTCATTACAGGCAATTCCGTAGGCATCCCACTGAATGGCCAGTGTTGCAAGTTCGTCGGCGTTTCCGGGGACGTCGTTGATCAGTGACTCAAAGTATCCGGTCACGATGGCTCCCTTACAGTGGCTGGTTGAGGTCCGAGCGGAACAATGCAGCCCATTGCTGATCGTTCTGCTTGCTCTGCTTTGCCGTATCGTGCAGCGCCGCATCGGTCGACGCATGCCAAGTCTCGATAGTCGTGCGGCGTTTCGCAATCTTTGCCGTGAAAGCCGCGTGCGTGAGCATGAGCGAGAGAGAACCGAATCCCCCATTGCCAGACGGGCCAGGGGCCTTCATCTTCGTGAAGCTGTCCTTGACGCCGTTCAGTTTTGTTGCGACGGCCTTAATCTGCTCCTCATTGATGGAAAAATCAGGCACGGTTCCTCCTCTACCGGTCGGCAAGTCTTCCCCACACCCTATGAGACAGCGCACAAGAAGTCAAGAATGCCCACCCCCTGCCCCCGTGCGCCCGCCTGCCATCTCTTCGAGGCGCCCAACTACACTGGGATCAACGGACGAGGCCCCGGCCTCGTCAATGACAACGAAAGGACCCCCATGCTCCCCTCCGAAAAACTCGCCGAACTCGGCCTCGAACTGCCCGCCGTCGCCACCCCCGTCGCCGCCTACGTGCCCGCCGTCATCGACCGCGGCGTCGTGCGCACCTCCGGCCAAATCCCCGTCGTGAACGGCGAGCCCGTGTGCATCGGCGCCGTCGGCGAGGACGGGGCGGACCCCGAGGACGCCAAGGACGCGGCGCGCGTGTGCGCCCTCAACGCCCTGGCCGCGGCCGCCTCCGTCGCGGGCGGCGTCGACAACCTCGCCGGCGTCGTCAAGGTCGTCGGCTTCGTGTCCTCGCGCCCCGACTTCTACGGTCAGGCCGGCGTCATCAACGGCGCCTCCGAGCTCTTCGGCGAGGTCTTCGGCAGCCAGCACGCGCGCAGCGCCGTCGGCGTGGCCGCCCTGCCCCTCAACGTCAGCGTCGAGGTCGAGGCCGAGTTCCTCATTAAGTGAACGCGCGGGCACGGCTGAGGTGCGCCTACACTGTATGAGGTTTACCGAAATGGCCCGTCGGGCCGAAGGATAAGGAAAAGACATGACTGACCGTCAGATGTTCAAGCTGGTCGACGCCAACACCGTCCCTTCCGAGGACGGCGGCTGCGGTTGCGGCTGCGGTGGCGAGGGTAAGAAGGAGCACGCCGAGCAGGCCGCTCCCACCGAGGCCCCGGCTGCGCAGGCCCCCGAGCAGGGCGGCTGTGGCTGCGGTGGCCACGGTGGCGGACACGGCCATAGTCACGGCCACGGCGCTGCCGCCCAGGCCGCCGAGGCCCCCGCTGAGCACGCCGGTTGCGGCTGCGGCGGACACGGCCACGGCGCCCAAGCCCCCGACGCCCCCGCCGAGCGCCCCCACGAGATGGCCGCCGAGCCCATCGCCTCCACGGCAGGCGGCTGCGGCTGTGGTGACGGCGCCCCCTCTGCGGGCAAGGTCCACGCGGGCGGCGCCGGCGTCATCCACCGCCCCGGCGCAGACGAGCTCGTCATCCACTCCATCCCCCGCGTCGTGCGACACGCGGTCCTCTTCGCCGCCGTCGACAACCTGCCCGTCGGCGAAAACCTCCAGATCTGCGCGCCCCACCAGCCCGAGCCGCTGTTCGCGCACCTGCAGGACTCGACGCAGCACTACCGCGTCGAGACCCTGGAGGTCGGCCCCGTCGACTGGCGCTACCGCATCACGCGCCTCGCCTGAGCGCCCCTCCACGCACGAGGCCGTGGCCGCCCCCGCCATCTCCGGTGGGCCTGCCACGGCCTCGTCATATGCGAACGAAGACCGCGGGGTTGAGGGCGCGGGCGCGCGCCTCGTCGTGCGTGCGACGACCGCGGGGTACCGATGCCGCGCGACCGAGTGCTGACGTGCCTGTGCGCGTGCTTCTTCGGGCGTCCATTCGCGTGCCTGCGAGCGCGCGAACCGGTACCGTTGAGACATGAGCTTCTTTGACATGACTTCTGACGCCGACGGTGAGGACGACATGGACCGCGTCGAGACCGATGTGGTCGTGGACTGCGACATCGAGGCCGCGTGGGCGCTCGTGTCGGAGCCGGGCTGGTGGGTCAACGACGGCCCGCTGGGCGACCACGAAGTAAGCCTCGGGGACGATGGCCTCTACCGCGTGAGCGACCCGGACGCCGGCGACTGGCTGATCGAGAAGGCCGACGAGGACCCCATGGACGTCGTCGCCTTCCGCTGGTACCCGCTCGCCGACGACGAGCTGCCCGACGAGTACGCGACCCGCGTCGAGGTCTCCCTCTCCGAGGAGCGCGGCGGTGTCGCCATCCACGTCGAGGAGTCCGGCCTGGCATCCGTCTCCGACGACGAGGCCGAGGCCCGCCAGGCGTATGAAGACGCGATCGGCATGTGGGAGCAGGTCCTGGTCGCGGCCAAGAACTACCTCGAGGGTCGCTGAGCATCGCAACGAGCTGAATGACCCCCGCAGCCTGATGGCTGCGGGGGTTTGTTGTGCGCGGGTGTGCTGCGTGCGCCGTTTCTGACGCCGAGTGCCCGTCCGGGTGTGCCCCCAAATTTCGCATGCAATTCCCCTGCGGGTGCTTCAACTTTTGAAATCAAAACGTTGAAATCCTGCGGTTTTCGGGGTGCTACACGATATGGCTGCCAGGGAATTGCATGCGAAAGTCTGCGGGGAATGCGTGGTGGATGGTGCCAGGCTGTTGTGTCCGCGGTTGTGCTTGTGAGTGTGCGTGCTGCACCCGATACGTAGGCAGTGCACCCGTTCTGATCGGGTGCAGCGTCCCGTAACGGGTGCAGTGTCCCGTAACGGGTGCAGTGCCGGGTGTAGGAGTTGCTACACGGACCATGGTGGGGCTTGTTGCTAAGTGGTGTTACACCGTTTAGGGGGCGTTGCACTAGCTGGGAGGTGGTGTAATGCTCCCTAACTGGTGTAATCCGCCCTAACTGGTGCATCCCTTTTTAAAGTCGCACGTAATTCCCCTGCGGGTGCTTCAGCTTTTGAAATGAAAACGTTGAAATCCTGCGGTTTTCGGGGTGCTGCACGGCATGGCTGCCAGGGAATTACGTGCGAAATTGATGGGACCCGCCGGGCCTACTGCGCCGCGCGCTCTGCTGCCTGCTCGGCCTCTCGCGCCGCCGCCTCGCGGGAAGCCTTGCGCTTGGCGCGCTCGCGCGCGTGGGCCTCAATGTCGGCCGGGGTCAGCGGCCCCTGAGTGGAGCCCTCGCTGCCGTCGGTGCGCTCCCACGCGATGGCCAGGCTGTCGCGCGCGCCGAATCGCGCCAGGTGAATGCCCGCGACATGCTCGAGGTGAGCAACGCGCTCGGGGGTCGTGCGCAGCCCAAGCCGAAGATCCGACGGTGACGCGATCACGTCGAAGCGCCCCAGCACCGGCCCCTCGCGGTCGAACAGCAGGTAGCCGCTGACCGTTTCCTCGTCCCACGCGCCCGTGATCTTGTGCGCCATGTGGCTGACGAGCTGCTTGCCGTAACGCGCCGCGCGCTGCGTGGGCACGCTCGCCGTGGAGGCCAGAGGGAACGAGGCCTGGGCGGGGGAGTGCGACGTGGCCGCCCCCGGCGAGCTGGCAGGGAACGAGGCCTGGGCGGGCGCAGCTGTGGTGGTCTCGTCGGCGTGGGGTGTGAGTGTGGAGCTGCCTGGGCCGCTGGGAGCGGCTGGGGTCTCGTCCGAGTGGTGAGGGGCGGAGGTTGCATCAAAGTTCATAAGGCTAACCTAACCCAGCCATGTGCTGCGTGCCGTGTGACACCTGAATTCGGACGTGGGCGGGCTATTGCGGTAGCGTTGGAGGGTCAAGCGCGCTCCGTGCGCGCGCAAAGACCGCGCAAAGCGCCGCCCGCGGGCGGCAACCAGCGGAAAGGAAAACGAATGAGCAGCGAGCCAGTCGTGCACGACGAGCCCCGTCAGGAGGGCGGCGAAAAGCTCCAGCGAAACCTGAAGAATCGCCATATTCAGCTGATCGCCATCGGCGGTGCGATCGGCACGGGCCTGTTCATGGGTTCGGGCAAGACGATCTCCGTCGCGGGCCCCTCGATCCTGCTGGTCTACATGATCATCGGCGCGGTCCTGTTCCTGTTCATGCGCACGCTCGGCGAGCTGTTGCTCTCCGATCGCAAGTACGCGACCTTCGCGGACATCGCGCGCGACCTGATCGGCCCGTGGGCGGGCTTCGTGACGGGGTGGACGTACTGGGCGTGCTGGGTCGTCACCGGCGTCGCGGACATGATCGCGATCACCGGCTATACGCACTTCTGGTGGCCGAGCCTGCCTGCGTGGATCCCCATCACCGCCACGACCCTGCTGCTCTTCGCCCTCAACGCGATGACGGTCAAGGCCTTCGGTGAGACGGAGTTTTGGTTCGCGCTCGTCAAGATCATCGCGATCATCGCCCTGGTCATCGTCGGTTTCGGTATGGTTGCCATGGGCACGATCGACGAGGAGGGGGACCGCCGCCGCCGTCTCGAACCTGTGGAGCCACGACGGCTTCTTCCCCAACGGATTCACCGGCTTCCTGGGTGGCTTCCAGATCGCGCTCTTCGCCTTCATCGGCATCGAAATGGTCGGCACGACGGTCGCGGAGACCGACGACCCGGACACCACTCTGCCCAAGGCCGTCAACTCCATCCCGGTACGCATCATGCTCTTCTACGTGGCGGCCCTTGCGGCCATCATGATGGTGACCCCCTGGGATCAGGTGAGCCCCGAGCGCTCGCCTTTCGTCACGATGTTCTCCCTGACTGGCCTGGGCGCGGCGGCCACGATCGTCAACCTGGTCGTGCTCTCCTCGGCAGCGTCCAGCGCGAACTCGGGCATCTACTCCACCTCGCGCATGCTCTACGGCCTGGCCCGCCAGGAGCAGGCGCCCAGCATCTTCGCGCGCCTCTCGAAGCATCACGTGCCCCTCAACGCCCTGTTCTTGTCCTGCGTGTGCCTGCTGACGGCTATCGTCATCATGGCGACGGGCGGCTCGATCTCCGCGGCCTTTACGCTGGTGACCTCGGTGTCGGCCACCCTCTTCATGGGCGTGTGGGTCGTCATCGTCGTGTCCTACCTGGTGTACCTGCGTAAGCGCCCCCACCTGCACAAGGAATCGCACTTCAAGTCGCCCGGCGGTGCCGTCGGCGCGTGGGTGGTCCTGGCGTTCATGGGGGCCATGGGCGTCATCCTGGCGATGTGGGACGATACCCGCCCCGGCCTCGTCTATTCGCTGGTGTGGATTGTGTTCATCGTGGGCGCGGCCTTCGCGAATCGTCACTACCTGCTGCGTCGTGCGGAGCGCGGCGTGCTGGGTGACGGCGGCACGGGGGAGGGGCCCCATCAGGGCCCTCACCTGCACGAGTAGCGCAATGAATACCAAGTGACTATGCTCGCCATCGTGCCACGGGAGCTCGAATCGAGCTGAGAGGGGACTATCCCCGACCGTAGAACCTGATCCGGATCATACCGGCGTAGGAAGGCTCTTCCCTCGTGGCCGCCGTGCAACACGAAGGGAGTATTCTCGCATGGCTACCACTGCGCGGTCCCTCAGTTGGAGGGTCATCGACATCGTCACCGCCGCCGTCCTGGGCGTCGCGTGCGGCCTTATTTTTGCTGTTTGGAACCAGGTGGGTAGTGCCGCTTTGGAGGGCCTCAAGGCCATAACCCCCGGCCTGGACGGGCTTGCGACGGGCATCTGGCTGCTGGGCGGCACGCTCGGCGGCTACGTCATCCGCAAGCCGGGCGCCGCGCTCTTCGTGGAGCTGGTGGCCGCGACCGTTTCCATGGGTCTGGGTTCGCAGTGGGCGGTCGAGACGCTGTATTCGGGCCTCGCGCAGGGCATCGGCGCCGAGATCGTTTTCGCGCTTCTCGCCTACCGCCGCTTCAACGTGTGGGTTGTCGCCGCTGCCGGCGCGCTGTCCTTCGCCTGCGAGTGGGCCCTCGAACTCTTCCTCTACGGCCACCTCGATAAGGGTGTGCTCTACAATGCCATCTATTTGGTGTGCGGCGCGCTCTCGGGCATCGTTCTGGCCGGCGTCCTCGCGTGGGCGCTGACGAACGCGCTGGCGAAGACGGGAGCGCTGGACCGCTTCGCCTCGGGACGCGGAGCGCGTGAGCTTGTCGATTCCCGCTCCATGAACGAGGCCTCCTCCGCCTCCTCCCGCCCCGTGTCCTCCCCGGATGGCCAGGTGCCGCTGGGTGAGGGGCGGGCGCGCGTGCGCGCGCGCGGATGGGGATGGCGTCACGCTGGGCGCAAGAACGCCGCGCTGTCGGGCGTTGATCTCGATATCGCGCCGGGTGAGCGCGTGCTGGTGCTCGGGCCGTCCGGGTCGGGCAAGTCGACGCTCATGGGCGGCCTGGCGGGCCTGCTGGGCGGCGCCGAGGAGGGCGAGGCCACCGGCACGCTCACCGTTGACGGCGTTGCCCCGGCGCAGGCGAGGGGCCGCGTGGGCCTCCTCATGCAGGACCCAGAGGCCCAGGTGGTCCTGGCCCGCGTGGGTGACGACGTGGCCTTCGGCATGGAGAACCTGGGGGTTCCCCGCGAGGAGATATGGCCTCGCGTGGAGGAGTCCCTGAGCGCCGTGGGCCTGGACGCGCCCCTTGATCATTCGACGACGGAGCTGTCGGGTGGGCAGAAGCAGCGCCTGGCGCTCGCGTCGATTCTCGCGATGGGCCCGGGCCTGCTGCTCCTGGACGAGCCGACCGCGAACCTGGATCCGAGCGGCATCGCCGAGGTGCGCGCCGCCGTCGAGGCCGTCGTGGAACGCACGGGCGCGACGATGGTGGTCGTCGAGCATCGCGTGGACGTGTGGGCGCCCCTCGTGGACCGCGTCATCGTGGTGGCCGACGGTCGCATCGCTGCCGACGGCCCCCTGAGAGAGAGGTCCTCGAGCAGCAGGGCGACGCCCTGCGCGAGCGCGGCATCTGGCTTCCCGGCGACGACGTCGCCTCCGAGGTCGGCCCCGCGCCCGAGGCCGCCCCGGCCTCGTCCGAGGATGCCCCCATCGCCCGCGTCACCGACCTGACGATCGGCTACGGCAAGGCCTCCCCCGTGCGGTCCGGCATCGACCTGACGCTCGAGCGCGGCGTGTCCACCTGCATCGTTGGCGCTAACGGCGCCGGAAAGTCGACCTTCGCGCTGACGTTGGCGGGCCTCCTGCCGCCCCTGGAGGGCACGGTCGAGGTCGAGACCTCCGACGGCACGGCAGGCGACCCCCACGAGTGGAGCAGCAAGCAGCTCCTGGGCCGTATGTCCATGGTCTTCCAGGAGCCCGAGTACCAGTTCCTGGCCTCCACCGTCGCCGAGGAACTCGCCATCGGCCCGCGCGCCGCCGGCATGAGCGAGGAGGAGATCGCCCCCCCTCGTCGAAGAACACCTGGAGGCCCTGGGCCTGACCAGGCTTGCTCGCGCCAACCCCATGACGCTGTCGGGCGGCGAGAAGCGCCGCCTGTCCGTGGCGACCGCGCTCATCAGCGCCCCCGAGCTGCTCATCCTCGACGAGCCGACCTTCGGGCAGGACCGCGGCACGTGGCTGGGCCTCGTGCGCCTGCTGCGCTCCGCCCTCGAGCGAGGCGTCACCCTGGTGTCGATCACGCACGACCCCGCGTTCGTGGCCGCGATGGGCCAGCGCGTCGTCGACCTGGGGTTGGTTGGGATCCGAGGCGGGGGAGAGTCGCGCGACTCCGCCGAGTCCGCGCTCGCCTCCCCACGTGACGAGGCCGACTCGGGTTGCGCGTCCCGCACGAGTGTCGGGTCGGAATCTGGCGATAGCGCGGACGCGACGATAATCGGCGATGCGACGGGTGCTGACGCGCCTGCGGGCGAGGTGCCTGCCAGTGCGGCGACTGCGGGTGCCGCACGGATGTGTGCGCCCACCTCCGCCCGAGCGCTCCGGCGTGGCCTCCTGGCCCGCACCAACCCCGTCGCCCGCGTGCTTGCCCTCCTGGTGGCGACCACGCCGCTGCTCATCACCATCGACCCCGTGAGCGCGGGCGTGGCCCTCGCCCTCGAGCTGGCCCTCGTGCCCCTGTCGGGCGTGTCGGCGCGCAGCTTCTTCCTCAAGGCAACGCCGCTGCTTGTGGCCGCGCCGCTCGGCGCCCTCTCGATGCTGCTCTACGCCTCACCCGGCGGCCACGTCTACTGGTCTTTCGGGCCTGCGGCGATCTCCGACCACTCGATGTGGCTGGCCCTGGGAATCGGCTTGCGCATGTGCGCGCTCGTCGTCCCCGCGATCGCCCTGCTCGACCGCATCGACCCGACCGACATGGGCGACGGCCTCGCGCAGATCCTGCACCTGCCCGCCCGGCCGGTCCTGGCCGCGCTCGCGGGCGCGCGCATGACCTCGCTGATGGCCGCCGACTGGAAGGCCCTGGAGCGGGCCCGACGCGCCCGAGGCGTGGGCGACGCCTCGCGCATCCGTTCCTTCCTGCGCGGCTCCTTCTCGCTGCTCGTGTTCGCGCTGCGTCGCTCCGGCAAGCTCGCGACCACCATGGAGGCGAGGGGCTTCGGAGCGGCCGGAGCGCGCACGTGGGCGCGCCCCCTCGCGCCTGCGCGCCGCCGACGCGGCCCTCATGGCGGTCGCCATCGCCGTTCCCGCCATCGCGCTGACGGTCAGCGTGATGGCTGGGACCTTCGCGCTGGTGGGCCGGTGAATGCTTGGGCCGGGGCGTGAAGGCCCCGGCCCGATGCGCGTTAGCTGTCGGAGCTTGCCGCCGTGGGGCGTGCCCCGCGCTGCCTGAGGGGCGTGTTTGCAAGGGCGAGGTAGCGGCGCACCCGCGCGATTGAGTAGCCGTGCTGTGCGGCGAGGTCGCTGATCGAGGCGCCTTCTTCGTACTGGCGGCGCAGCTGCGCGCTGACCGCGAGCTCGGAGTCGTGCGGGAGGCGCTGGTGGGATTCGAGCGTCGGGAGGGCGGTGAGTGGACGCTCGATCTGTCCGCCGGCGTATCCGCTGTAGACGCGGCCCTGCGGTTCGATGCTTTCGTCTGCTTCGTTTCCCCAGACGGACCAGCCGGGTCGCGGGTAGCGTGCGAACATTTCGAGGTAGGGGCCGGGCGAGCAGGATTCGATGAGATCGTACTGTTCGTCGGGCTTTCGGGAGTGTTCGCGCTTGCGGGTCTCGATCATGTTGACCTGGCGGCGCCCGGGGGGCGAGCGTGCGCATCCTGCCGCGCACGCCGAACAGGAGCAGCTCCGTGACGTTACGGAAATAGAAGCCGACGCCGCGCCCGTCGGGGCCGCCGTCCTTGCGTCGTTTCGCCCAGACGATGTTGGAGACGTAGCGGAATCCCCATGCGGTCATGACGTCGAGCCCTTCGGGGAGGAGGGCGTTAGGGACCCACAGGTACAGGTGCGCGTTGGGTGCTGCGACGTCCGCGACGGGCAGGTCTTTGATGGCGTCGAGGGGCATGGTGCCGTAGCGGCCAAGGCGTTTGTGTTCGGGGGCGACCTTGCCGGTTCGGTTCTGGAAGCGCCACGGCGGGTCGGAGAGTACCGTCGAGAATCCGCCTGTGACGGTGGGGAGGGGGGCGTAGGGCTCGTCTGTCATGCCCCCAGGGTAGTACCATTTAGATCTAAATATAGATCTAAATTGAGGCGTGTTGCGTGGTGTCGCCCATGCGACAGACGCCGCCGGTGGCCGTGTTACGATGACGAAATGATCCAGACAGCGTCGTACGATAACCCGGATATTGTTCCCCCGAGCATCCGCGACAGGTATTCGTTTTTCGAAGTGAGAAATGCGTGCGGTGTCCTCGCTGCTGTCGCCCGCGATGAGTGGATGGATATTATCGAGGTATTGGACGGCTTTAGCTTTTCGGCGAACCTCCTGCTTCGAGCTGGTGGGAATAACTCCGCAATGGCCGACCGTCTCAATGGGGAGCTTCGGGAACGCGGATGGGCGGAATGTAAATACGTCGTTAAGCGTGAAGGGTACATCGAATATCGCGAGAGAGATGGCGCGCAATTGAGGTGCTACCCCACAGTGAGACTCCTTCCTATTGGGTCGATAATCGCAAAGGGCGCGTCTTGGTCGACGTGGAATGGAATGCGAAAGATGGGAATCTCGACCGCGATCTCGCAGCCTACCGTGCCTGGTACGAGGACGGCCTCATCGACGGGGCAGTCATCATCACGAAAGACCGTCCATCACTCCTTGATCTTGCGTGCGACTTATGGGCAGACTATCGCAACGTCTGCGTGGATGAGGTCTACGCCGCAACGCGCTGTCCCGCAAAGAAGAGGGACGATCGCCAGCAGGAATTGGCCCTGCCACTCGACCTGACCACGACGACCGTGACGAGCCTCGACAAGGCGATTCCGCGTGTTGATCGAGGCGAGGCCGGCACGTGCCCGGTCGCCGTCATTGCGGTCAGCGCTCGCACGTGGGACGCAACCCCGTATGAGCCAACCACCCATGTCGTCGGCTGAAGTGTCGGTGAACGGTCAGTCGGGGTCCCTCGCGGGGGCACCGGGCGGGGGAGCGAGGGTCACCGTGCCCGTGTCCCTCGCTCCCGACGAGGCGGCCCGCGACCTTGCCCCGCGCCTGCTCGCGCTCTCGGGGGAGGGGACCCCGGCCTCGTCCCCCGATGGACCCTCCCGCGCGCCGCGCGGTGTCCCCGTCGTCACCATCGACGGCTACTCCGGCTCCGGCAAGTCCACGCTGGCCGCCGCCCTCGCGCGCCTCCTGCCCGGCTGGCAGGTCCTCCACCTCGACGACTGGTACCCGGGCTGGGACGGCCTCGCCCAGGGCGCCGAGGTCGCCCGTCGAATCGCCGCCGACCTGCGGGAAGGTCGAGCCTCGTCCTACGTCACCTGGGACTGGGAGACCAACACAAGCGGTCTCGCCGTTGAAGTCCCCCTGGCCCCCACGATCATCGAGGGCTGCGGCGCCTGGGACGCCGACGCCGACCTGTCGGTGTGGATCGCCGACCCCGGCGAGGCCGAGCGGCGCAGGCGGGCGCTCGCGCGCGACGGCGCGACCTACGCGCCACACTGGCAGCGCTGGGCCATGCAGGATCGGGGCCGCTCGATAGACTAGGCACATGTTTACGCCACTCCCCGAACCTCCGATGTGGGCGTGGCTCCTGTTCGGGGCCGTCGATTTCGTGATCCGTATTGTGGCGCTTGGTGTCGTCCCGAAACGCCGCCGAGCCTCCACCTCCACCGCGTGGCTGCTCCTCATCTTCCTGTGGCCCCTCCTCGGCGTCCCCCTCTACATCATCTTCGGATCCTGGTGGGCCATGGGGCGCCGCCTCGATGACGACCCCGAGGCCAGCGCCCTCGTCGACACCATCCTCGCAGGCTCCGCCAGGCCCGAGCCGACCACCTACGATGCGCCCGGCGGAAACGACGGCGATGCGGCCGCGCTCATGCGCCTGACCGGCGCCCTGAGCGGCTTCCCCGACTCCTGCGGGCACGTCGTCGCGCTCCACAACGACACGGCCGAGACCTTCCGGCAGATGGCCGCCAGCATCGACCGGGCGACCCACCACGTCAACGCGCTCTACTTCCAGACGTCGTGGGACGAGTACACCGCCCCCTTCTACGAGGCCCTCGAACGCGCGAAGGCCCGCGGCGTCACCGTCCGTCTTCTCGTCGACCACCACGGGCTGCGCACGATCCCCGGTCACAAAGCCTTTCGGCGTCGCCTCGACGACATGGGGATCCTCTGGCACGAGATGCTGCCCTTCGCACCCCTGCGCGGGCACATCCGCCGCCCCGACCTGCGCAACCACCGCAAGATCCTGGTCGTCGACGGGCGCGAGGCCTACATCGGATCCCACAACCTGGTGGCCCCCGACTACGACACCCCCTCCTTCCAGAAAGCCGGAATCACCTACGACGACACCAGCGTGAGCCTCACCGGCCCCATCGTCACCCAGATCGAGGCCGTCTTCGCCCTCGACTGGTACTACGCCAGCAGGGAGGTCCTCACCCCCGCCGACCTCACCCCACCCACCGCGCGCGAGGAGGAAGCGCCCGAGGAGGCCCCGGCCTCGTCGATGCAGATCATCCCCTCGGGCCCGGCGTTCCGAGACGAACCCAACCTGCGGGCCTTCGTGCACATGGTGTCATCGGCGCGCTCTCACGTGTCCATCGCGAGCCCCTACTTCATCCCCGACGAGGCGCTCATCGCCGCGCTGACGAACGCCGCCCTGTCCGGCGTCGAGGTCGAGCTCTTCCTGTCCGAGCAATTCGACCAATTCCTGGTCGGGCACGCTCAGCGTTCGTATTACGGGATGCTCCTCAAGGCAGGTGTGCGCATCCACCTGTACCGCAAGCCCACGATGCTGCACTCCAAGTACGTGGTCGTCGACGGGAGCCTGTGCGCCATCGGATCGTCGAACATGGATGTGCGTTCCTTCGGCCTCAACTACGAGATCACGCTCGTCGCCGACGACGCGCGCTGGTCGAGCTGCTGCACGGTAACGACGAGCGCAACCGTGCGCGCTCGCGCGAGCTGACCTACGAGGAGTGGTGGGGTCAGCCGTGGCACGTGCACTACGTCGATAACGTGTGCCGACTGTGGAGCTCGCTCCTGTGAGCGCCTCGGGGGACGAGGCCGTGGCCGGGCGCACGCATACTCCTCCTGCGCGGCAGCAAAACGGGGATCGCGAGACGATGTCGAACACAGTGTCCGCCTCACTCGAGGTGAACCCGTTCGTCGGCGAGGGCGGCGCCTACGACTTAGTGCGACCCGCCTACCCGGACGAGGCCGTGGCGGCGCTGCTGGGTGCCGCGCCCGTGCGGGGTGATGCGGCCGCTCAGCAGCCCCTGCGCGTCGCCGACATCGGCGCCGGCACCGGCAAGATGAGCGAGCTCCTGGCGCGTGCGGGGGCCATCGTGGAGGCGGTGGAGCCTTCAGAGGCGATGCGCGCCCAGGCCTCGTTTATGCCGGGCGTGACGTGGCACGACGGCGTCGCCGAGGACACGGGATTACCGGACGGTGCGTTCGATATCGTGGTGTTTGCCCAGTCCTGGCACTGGGTGGACTCCGAGCGCGCGGGGGTGGAATCCGCTCGCATCCTGGCGCCCGGGGGCGCGCTGGGGATCGTGTGGAACCAGATGGACGTCTGCGTCCCGTGGGTGCACAGGCTCACGCGCATCATGCGGTCGGGGGATGTTCACCGGCCCGACCGTCCGCCCACGCCAGGCGGCGGCTTCGCGCCCATGTGCCTGACCCAGGTCGCGTGGGAGGACGTCATGACGCCCGAGCAGATTCTCACCCTGGGGACGACCCGGTCCTCCTACATTCGCTCGTCGGGGAAGGGGAGAGCTCGCATGCAGGCGAACCTGCGCTGGTACCTCTACGAGCACCTGGGCCACGCGCCGGGGGAGGAGGTCGCCATCCCCTACACGACCCTCGTGTGGCGCGCCGAGCGCGAGGACGCGTGAGGCTGGCCGCCTCCTAGTCGAAGGTGATCTCGCGCTCGGTCTTGTTGTCGAACCAGCGGCGTCGGCCGTCGGGCTCGACGACGAGCTGAATGTCGGAGCCGACCGGCAGGAGGTAGATGCCGATGCAGGCCGGTTCGAGGGCGCACAGCTCGTTGAAGTCGACCACCGTCATGTTCGCGGGATTCGACAGGTACTCCTCGGTGTCGCGGTCTGACAGGACGCGCCATCCGGAGTCCTGCGGCGCGAAGGGCGTCTCGCGGGTCAACCACTTGATGTTGCCTGTCCGCTCGACGATCTTGCGCGAGACGATGGCCGCTCCGGCGTTTTCGATGAACGTGGTCATGCGTGTTCCTCCGTGTGTTTCTCGCTCCTGGCCTCCAGGTAGCGTGCGATGCGATCGGCCAGTGCCTGGCGATGAGGCCAGCGTCGAGCGACGTCGTACATGGTATCGTGCGAGCCCGTCAGCTCGATGTCGAAACCGGGATCGGGGGGAGGCGAAGTCTAGGTTCTAGTGGTGGTTGCAACGGCTCTTGGTGAAGGAGTTTGTTGTGGCCAATCTTGGTCGTGTTTTTCAGGGGGTCGAGGTCCTTGATGAGGAGTGGACTTGCACCCCCGTGATCTTCCAAGAGGTCGGGTGGTGTCTCACCCTAACTGCTACCGCTCTGCTTCGCGGCAGCGTTGAGATCGCCGTGATCTGCTCGTCGGCTTGGAGGGGATCCATCGTGGTTGCTCGGCGCACTCCCGGTCTGAGGCGCAATAGAGAGCCTGCGATCGCCTGACTGACTGCCTCAGGCGTGCTACGTTCGCGCACGGGCAAGTGGTGGCCGCGCCGTTACTTCCTGCGGCGCAGGGCCACCACCAGAGCACCGGCGCCCACCAGGAGAAGGACGGCGATGGCGGCGCCGATACCGATGAGCAGGCCCGTGGAAGAAGACTCGCCCGGCTCGGACCGGTCGCCCGACGCAGCCGCTGAGGCTCCGGTGGCCGGGTCGGTCGTGGGCGCGGGGGTCACGGTGAAGGGGTTGACGGGCGAGCTCAGCTCAGTGAAGGGCCCAACCGCACCAGCGAGGTAGCGGGTGAAGTAGTCCTCGGCGTCACCTTCCATGAGCGGATCATCGGTCGTGGGCATCGTGGCCCCATCATCGACATCCCACACGCACCTGGACATGTGGGCGATGCCCAACTCCGTGTTGAGATCTTCTTTTGAAGGGCTCGCGTTGCAGTGAGCGTTGTTCATGCTCGTGACGTAAAAGTCAAGGCGCCCGAAGAGAACATCGTCAAAAGAAGTGGCGATCTGGTTGAGGTAGGCCATGGGCGGGCGCACCTGCATATGCCCCGACTCATCCAGGGAATAAAACGCATGACGCGCCTCACCCAGGTAGTAAGCATCGATCGTACAATCGTTCGACCCTGCTGTTGCCTCCACCACGTAGTCGGGGCCGGTGCCAGACCAGAACGTGGACACCAACTCCTGACACTCCTGCTCGGTTAGGTTCCACCCGTTATCCCACTCTGAGAACACCAGCTGCAACCTGGCGGCGGGCGTGATTTCTTGCTCCCGCCCCGGAACAATATCCTCACCGAAATCGAAGTCGGCCCACATGCGGATGGTGCGACCCGGGAACAGCGGCGTGGAGGGCGGCGCCGTGGGCGGGGTGGAAGGCACCGGAACAGGTCCATCCGCGCGAGCAGGCAACACCACCCCCGCCACGCAACACGCGGCCGCAGCCGCGCACGCCACCCACCGGGCCACGCGCCGACCCACACCCCTCAACGCCATCATCCTTACTCCTCCCCTTCATCGTCGATTGGATGCTCTACTCACCGAGCCACCGGACTAGTACCGGTACCTTTCAACCTAGCGAGGTTCGCCCCGGAAGGGTGCTTGTCGAACTCGTCAAGGGCAGCCTGTTTGGCCTTCGAGATGTACACCGCTGGAATCTTCGCGGCCTCCCCATCCAACCAGCTCTTAGCAGCGTCCTCATCCTTCTCCAGCATCCCCAGCGCTGTCTGAATTTGATCAGCGAATGCTTCGGCGTTGCCCGCCATCGCTTCCAGGGCTGCGACCTCCTCGATGAGGTACTGCTTGTACTTGGCCGCGAAGGCCTGCGGGCCTGATTCCGCGCTCCACTTACCCTCGGTCTGCAAGCCGATGTTCAGCTCCAGCTGATCGGCTGCATCCAGTAGTTTCGTGGCCACCTCTTCGCGGAGGGCCTTCTCCCAGCCCTACCACTTTTCCTGGGTGACCTGCATCTGAGCGCTCACCATGACTACTCCTCTGAGTTGACGCGCCACCGTAACACGGTCAGCCTACCAGATGGCAGGCGGCGCTGGAAAGCCTCAACAACGTGCACACAGGGCCAGCCCGTGGCTCTCGACGACCGCGGATGGAGAAGCCCGCTCACCACCAAGGACCACAACCCCTACCCACAACATCAACCAGCACTCGACCACCCACACTCAACTCAGAAGAGCACCTCACCTGGAGCGTCTCCAGCGAGCTTGACGATATGGAAGGCGGGGCAAGTCCGCTCATCATCAAGGACCTCGACCTCTACCCGCAACCCCCGACCAACACCCGGTCACCCACACTCAACTCAGAAGAGCCGGAAAACAGTTCTTTGAATTGATCGAAGGTTCCCCTGTGCGCGACCGCAAAGATAGATGTCATCGGCGCTTCCTACATGCGCGTGTTATCGTGCGTGCGGAGGTACTCATCGATGCGCTCGGCTAAGACCTGCCGATCTGCGAATGAATGCACGAGTTCATGAAATGGTAAGCCGCCGTCGACGACCGTTGTAAATCCTGGGTCTGCCGAGGTAAAAACAACGTCGTAGATGGGCGTCAGGTCGGCATCAGAATACTCATGAAGGGGTAGTAAATACTGGAGAGGAAGGCGCCTCCGTTTATCGAGACAGTTAAATGTCTCTCCATGGTTGAGAAGCGTCTGTGCGATGATTGCGTCATGCTTGGGGTCATGATGGGCGCTTCCCAGCAGGATGTGGAGAAGAGATGATTCATCAGAGGATTTGTGTGCGAATGACGGATTGTGAGCCAGAAGGAAGTCGACAATCTTATATCGTTCGCCAGGGTCACTGTTAGCAAGCGCATAACTGAGAAGAGAATTGCCTCGATTCGTGCGCGCCTCATCTCCCTGAGAGTAGGCGGCAAGAAATTCGTCGAAAGTCTTCAAATTCGCCGTGAGAAAAATATTCATTAGTCGGTGCTCTCGTACTTGCGGCTTCGATTAGTTGTCGGATGTTCGACTCGATAATGCTCAGCTTGGTTGTACCAATCTCGGAACTCTGCTGGAGTCATGTCCCCATTGATGTAATCAAGCCACCTATCATGATATTGATGGCCAGGCCTATGCCCCATATCCCAGACTCCGAGGCGGGAAGTGCCCGGAGTCCATTCGATCACCCTGTGTGCGGGGTCGACCACCGTGCCGTCAGCCCTCACCTCGTTATTCCAGACGTCGAGAATTGTCTGTTTGTGGAATGATGGACGGCTCTTGGGATCGAGATACGGGCGCGGATCGCTGGGGTCAACGTGTGGGATCCCGTCGTCGTCCACAAACGTGCCGTAGTTGTGTGCCGGATCGCCCGAGTGCGGGTTCGGCGCGTCTGGCGTCTGCCCCTTCGCGTGGGGAGCGTCGGTCGAGGTCTTCGGCGCTGCCGGAGCGTCCACGTCAACCTTCGGCGCGTCCGAGTGGGTGAGCTTATGGAGCCATTCCTTGAGCGACTTCAGGAGCTGATCGGCGTTGGTCAGCTTGGTGCCCAGATTCGACAGCGATTCCTTCAGGGCCGAAATGCGCTTGGAGACGCCGCTCATCAGGGAGGCGACCTTGGTGGAAATCTGCTCCATGACGAGGGGGAAAGCTGTCCCGAAGGACGCGACCAGCTCGACCGCGTAGGACAGGATGGAAGCGACGACCTGGCTGATCGCGTCGCGCACGAAGTCGTGGACGAATTGGATGATCACCGCGCACACGTCGTAGGCGGTGCCGACCGCGCCCGAGAGCGCCCCCGTCATGGCGATGCCCTTGGTCGTCGCGCCCGACGCGGCGAAATACGCGGTCGCGGTGCTTCCCGTGAAGGACCCGTCGGGGAAGGAGGAACGAACGTCGCGCTCAATGTTGTCCGCCGCAGCCTTCAAGGTCGCGGCGACGTTCTTCCACGTCTGCCCGTTCGCGCGCAGCTGGTCCGCGTCCCCGGCGAGCTGGAGCAGCCAGTCCTTTGAAGGGCTGAATATGGTCAAACACCCATCCGATGCCCCACGCCATGAGAGTGGCCAGAGGATCGGACACGTAGGCGACCGTGTCGACGCCCAGCGCGACGCCCGCCAGCGCGCCGCTGACCCATGACTTGTTGTCGATCGCCTCGCTGAGCTGCTCGATGTCATCGAAGACGCCGGCCCCCGACAGGGTCGACGTGGTGTCCTGACGCTGTGCGACCAGGGGATTGGTGCCGTCAGTTGCCACGGTACCCTCCGTCCAGACCCGAGCCGGCCTGGCTCAGGGAGGCCGACGAGGAAGCCTCGCGCGCCTCGAAGCTGCGGGCGCTGGCGACCAGGGACTGTGAGAGCTTATCGAGGGCGAAGCCCGCCCCGCCGATCGCGAGCTGCTCGCCGGCCTCGACGAGCTGGAAAGAGGAGCGATGAAGGGGCCGACCATCATCCCGAAGGCACCGCTGGAGGCGGAGGTCTGGCGCAGCGCGTCGGAGGCCTGCTCGAGGTCGCTCTGATAGGAGGCGAGTCGCCTGGCGTGGGCGGTCAGGGCCGCGGGATCGGCTGAGAACGTATCCGACACTCAGGGCCTCCGTGCATCAATCCACGGGTGCGGGGCTTCGTCCTCCGGCTCCTCCGGGTCGGGCACCCCATACAGCGAGCGCATGCGCTCAATGCCCGCGTAGTTCTCGCCGAAGGCGGCTTGGGAGGCGCTGATGACCTGCTCGCCGGCGTCGCGTCGGGCGGCCGCGTAGGCGGCCATGATCGCCTCGCACACCTCGTTGGACACGCCCTCGATGCCGATGCCGAGGAGCGTTCCACCGGAGTCGACGACCACCTCGACGCTGTTGTCTGGAGAGTTGCCCACTCCTTGGACGGCCTCGATCTGCTGGCGCATGACGCGGGCACGCTCGGCCTGCTCGCGAACCTGACGCTCCTGGCGGCGGATCAGGTCGGGATCATCCTCGAACAGCGGCATCGTCACCTCCCACACATAGACACCAACTATTCTACGTGAACCGTTAACCTGGTGGCAAGAATACGGCGAGGTCGTGGCCCGTGAGAGCCGTCGCAACGCCCGCTGAGCGGACGCGGATAGGCCGCCGCATCCCCTAGCGCCGAGAGCGCAGCGCCCAGATGAAAGATGCTCCGCCAATGAGGAGCAGGACGATGGCGGAGGAGCTCACCCCAATGACGACTCCCCGGTCAGTGCCTCCCTCACTCACCTCGGGCGCGGCCGGGGCCGGAATCGTCAGGGGGTCGATGGGCACGGCTGGGTCCATGAACGGGCCGACCGTTCCATTGAGGATGGTGAAGAAGGTGTTGTCGACCTCCCCCTCAATGAGGGGGTCATCGGTCAAGGGGATCGTCGCGCCGTCCCGGGTGTCCCACTCGCACGTCGTGGAGTTGCTGTAGACGAGGAACTCGTTTTCCTCCTTACGGGTCGGATCGCCGTTGCAGTGGGCGTTGTTGATGCTGCCGAACTCGATCCTCAATCGCGTGACGGTGGTCTCGCCGAGGGCGGACAGCATGCGGTTGACGAGGCCCATGGGAACGCGCACCTGCATGGTGCCCGCGTCGTCCAGGGAGTAGAAGACGTGGCGGGACTCCCCCTGGTATTTCAGCGTGACGTCGCAGCGTTCGCCGACCCAGCTGACCTCCGCCTCGAACTCCTCCGACCGACCCGTCAGCAGGGTGTTCGTCAAGGCGATGCAGTCCTCTTTCCAGAGGCGGGTGCCATCATCAAAGCCGCCGTCGATGGACATGTGCAGTTCTCGGGCTGGGACGTAGTCGCCGGAAGCATCCTTGATGTGCGTGGAACGCACATCGATCCACACCTCGATGGGCACGTCGGGCACGATGGGCATCTCGGGAGGCTCGGTCAGCGACACTGTCGGCGTGGGGATCGCCGCCATCGCAGGGGTGGGGGCGACAACGCCCACCACGCACAGCGCAACGGTGGCCGCGCAGGCGGCCCAGCGGGCGGCCCGTCGGGCGCGCCCCGTCAGCGTCCTCGTCGTCATCATGCCCTCCCGGTGACCATGTCATTCGCTGCGGCGCGAGTCCACTAACACTATCAGAGCACCCAACCCGGCGGCGCGCCCCCGGCGGCCCCGGCCTCGTCCCCTCCTGAACCGGGCCAGCGCGCCTGGCACAATGGGCGTCATGGGTTTGTCGTTTCTGGGAGTGATCGCAGCGCTCGCCATGTACGCGGTGAGCGTGTCCCCCTCGCTCATGGCGCGTTCGTGGGCGTGGCACGCGGTCGCCTCGGGCGTCCTGGTCTCCGGCGGCTACGTCGCCGGCGTCCTCGTGCAGAACGTCGGCGCGCGCATTTTCACCGCCACGGGCTTGACGATTCGGGCCTCTGAACCCGTCGAGATCGGCTTCCGCGCGGCCGCCGGCGCCCTCTTCGCCGTCTGGTGGCTCTACGCCGTCATCCAGTCCTATCGGCGCGCCCGCAAGGCCGCGGCCCTCGTCAACATGCCGGGGGAGACCTTCGGGGAGTACATCCTGGGAACCGCGGGCACGGTCGTCGTGTCCTGGACGCTCCTGGCGATCCTCGGCGGGCTCAACCGCGTGGGGCGCCTGCTCATCGAGGCCCTGGGCGATTACATGCCTCGCCCCGCCGCCTTCGTGGTCGGCGTCGCCATCCTGTGCGCCATCGTCTTCTTCCTGACGTCGAACGTCATCCTGCGCGGAGGCATCGGCTTCTTCCGCCGCCACGCCGAACGCATGAACCTGCGCACCGCGCGAGGCATCTACAAACCCTTCGTGCCCGAGCGCTCCGCCTCCCCGGCCTCGCCCGTCACCTGGGAGTCGGTGGGCGGCCAGGGGCGCGTCTTCCTCGGGCGCGGCCCCTCGCGCCTCGACATCGCGCAGGTGAGCGGCGGCGAGGCCATGGAGCCGATCCGCGTCTACGCCGGCATGCCCACCGGCGGGGCGGGCATCGAGGCGGCCGCGGCCACGGTCGTCGCCGAGCTTCGGCGCACGGGCGCCTTCGACCGCGCCGTCATCCTCCTCGCCGCGTCGACCGGCTCCGGGTGGGTCGACGAATGGCAGGTCCAACCCCTCGAGTTCCTCACGCGCGGCAACTGTGCCACGGCCTCGTTGCAGTACTCCTACGTGCCCTCGGCGCTGAACTGGCTCACCGGCCTCGAGCCCGCGCAGGACGCCTCGGCGGCGCTCTTTCGCGCGGTGCGCGCCGAGCTGGACTCCATGGACGAGGCCGACCGCCCTGCGCTGTTCGTGTGCGGCGAGTCGCTGGGGGCCTTCGCGTCGCAGTCCGTCTTCGATTCCTTCGAGGAGGTGCTCGACCGCGTGGATGGTGCCCTGTGGGTGGGCACCCCCGCGTTCACGCCGATGCACAGGGCGCTGACGGCCGCGCGCCACACGGGCAGCCCCGAGGTCGCCCCCGTCGTCCACAACGGCCGGCGCGTGCGCTTCGTCAACGAGCCCTCCGACCTGCGCACAGACCTGTACGGGCGCGAGTTGGGTCCGTGGGGGTTCCCGCGCGTCGTCTACGCCCAGCACCCCTCCGATCCGGTCGTGTGGTGGAACAACAAGCTGATCTGGACGCAGCCGGACTGGCTGCGCGAGCGCGCCGGGCGCGACGTGTCCCGCAACGTCGAGTTCACGCGCTTCGTCACTACATTCAGGTGCTCGCGGACCTGCCCGTCGCGGGTACCGCCCCCGGCGGGCACGGGCATACCTATAACGAGGAGCTCATCCCCCTGTGGCGGGCGATCCTGGGCTTTGATCGCATGCCCGGCGAGGAAGGGGCGCACCCGCGCCTGGACGCGCTCGATGGGTCCTGGGTCGATCAGCAGATGATGACGCGCATCGGCATCGTCGTGCGGGCGAACCTGGAGCTGTCCGACCGGCAGTAGGGGTCGTCGGGGCCTGCGCGCGGAGCTGCTGGGCCGTGTGCGGAGCTGTCCGACCGGCAGTAGGGGCTGGTCGCGCGGAGCTGCTGGGCCGTGTGCGCGGTTCTGCTGCGCCCTGCCCTCCTACGTTGCGGCGGTGGTTCCCCCACAACGTCGCATGCAATTTCCCTGTCAACCTTTCAAACTTTGAATCCACAATGGCGGAATTGCGCGGTTTGTGAGGCCTGTCCAGGTTGGCGCCTCGGGGAATTGCATGCGAGTTGTGGAGGGGGTGTTGCGCGGGTGTTGAGTCGGAAGGGGTGCGAAAGGTGTGCGAAGGGTGCGAAGGGGTGCGAAAGGTGTGCGAAGGGTGTGAAGGGTGCGCGAAGGGGTTTGACGCGGGTCGGGGGCTACTGCGTGTTGGTGCGTGGTGGCACGCGCGCCTGCTTACCGCGTAAATAGTTTGCTCCATGCTTGAATCTTTCAGCTATTTAAGTGGTTTGATGCTGGGAAAATGTGCGCATAATAACGAACATATGTGCAGCGGTAAGTTTCCTGCTGTAAAACGGGTGAAAAGTCGGCTTAGGCCGGGCTTAGGGGCCCACAAAAGTACTTGTAGCTAAGCGATGGTAAGTCAGTAATGCGTTGCTAGGTATTCAATTGCGCAGTACCGTTCATGCTACGAGCCGCTAAGCCTAACCAGCTGGCATGGTTCGTTGGATCAACATTGGAGTGAGTATGTCCCAGTTAACTTACAGGGCGTTCCTGGCGACCCTGGCGACCGGCGCGGTAGTGGCGTCCGGTGCAGCCTTCGGAGCCCCCGCGTTCGCGGCGCCCGACCCTGACATGTACGGCCCCACCATTTCTCAGGTCACGACCACCAGTGAGGGGCTCGGCGGTTCCGTCAGCTTCAAGGTCGAGGACAACCCGGGCCTGTCCAGCATCGACCTGCGCGACCCGGCCACCGACGCCATCTTCTATCGTCGTGTCGTCGACTTCCCCGGCAACGTCACCGCCGACGGCGTTCACCACTACAGCTTTGAGATCAAGTTCTCCGACATCCAGGTGGCCTGGACGAAGGCTGGCCACACGGAGGCCTTGCCCGCGACCGTGAAGCTCGTTGCGTGGGGGAGCGACGGAAAGCCCTCGAAGCGTGCCGACGTCGCGATCGAGCCCGTCGCCATGACCTCCCTCGACTTCGGTATCGAGTCGGGGAAGCTCAACATGACTGTCGGTCAGCAGACGAACATCGGCGTCACGCACCAGCCTGAGAACGCCAACATGACGAAGATCAATTGGTCCGGCGATGACATCGACGTCCTGAACGTCGATGAAGAGTCGGGCCTCGTGACTGCCCTGAAGGAGGGATGCTCGGACGTCCGAGCCGTCTCCGACTACATGGATCCGATGGTCTTCGACCCGGTGATGGCCACCGTCAACGTCTGTGCCACCGAGCTGGGCGAGGACGAGATCGCCGTCAACCACCTGCGCGTGGACATGGAGGAGGGCGAGACCGTCACCCTCAAGCCGCTGCTGCCCAAGAAGTTCAAGGACGCGACCCTGACCTGGGGCCTGGAGTATGGCGGTGTGGTCATCCTGAAGGCTGCCGAGGACGGCAAGAGTGCGACGATCACCGGCGGCAACGTTGCTGACTGGGATCAGGTGAACCTGACCGCCACCCTGCCCGACGGAACCGAGGCAACGGCGACGACGATCGCCGTTGTGAAGTCTGTGAAGCAGGACGCGACGGCGCCGGCCCCGTGGGTCGAGCCTCAGCCCGATCCGCAGCCTCAGCCGGATCCGCAGCCTCAGCCCGATCCGCAGCCTCAGCCCGATCCGCAGCCTCAGCCGGACCCGCAGCCTCAGCCCGATCCGCAGCCTCAGCCCGATCCGCAGCCTCAGCCCGATCCGCAGCCTCAGCCGGAGCCCCAGCCCCAGCCCCAGCCGGGACCCTGCAGCCTCAGCCGGAGCCCCAGCCCCAGCCCCAGCCGGACCCGCAGCCTCAGCCGGAGCCCCAGCCTCAGCCGGAGCCCCAGCCTCAGCCCGAGCCCCAGCCCCAGCCCCAGCCTCAGCCCGAGCCCCAGCCTCAGCCCGCTCCCACGGGTTCCTGGATGCTGGACTCGGTCGGCTGGTGGTACCGCAACGCTGACGGCTCGTACCCCGCCGGCAAGGCGATGATGATCGACGGCCGCACCTACCGCTTCGACGCCAGCGGCTACATGCGCACCGGTTGGGTGAACGACGCGGGCACCTGGTACTTCCACGACGGCTCTGGTGCCCAGCTCTCCGGCTGGCAGGCCGTTGGCGGTTCCTGGTACTACCTGGGCACCGACGGCGCGATGCGCACCGGTTGGGTGAAGGTGGACGGCACCTGGTACTTCATGGACGCCTCGGGCGCCATGCGTACCGGATGGCTCGGCCTCGGCGGCACCTGGTACTACCTCCAGGGCAACGGCGCCATGTCGACCGGCTGGCAGTACATCGGCGGCTCCTGGTACTACCTGGACACCGACGGCGCGATGCGCACCGGTTGGGTGAAGGTGGACGGCACCTGGTACTTCATGAACCCCTCGGGTTCCATGTACACCGGGTGGCTCAACCTGGGTGGCACCTGGTACTACCTCCAGGGCAACGGTGCGATGGCCACGGGACACCTGACCATCGGCTCGACGCCGCGCTACTTCGACGAGAACGGCGTGTGGATCTGGTGATCTGATCCCCCCGCTCGCACCCCGGGGCCCGGGAACGCAACGATTGAGGCGTTCCCGGGCCCCGTCGTCGTTTCCGTCCATTGGTGGCCCGTGCCGGATGGGTCCCATGTGTTGTACCGTGTGATAACCGATAGGTCGAAGTTCGCTTCGCTGTCCCATCGGCACTGAGTCAACACATTGGAGTTACGTAGATGACATCGAAGAAACCGGTGGCGCTGCTCGCGCTCGCTGGCGCGTGCGCGCTCGCGATCGCAGCCCCGGCGTCCCTCGCCGCGGTGCAGGCGCCAGCCCCCAGGCCGACCCGGGCCCCGCCTCCCCCAGGCGCCCACGCCCGCCGCCCCCGTCCTGCCCGTGGGCGACGAGAGCACCGCGCTGACCTCGAAGAGCGGCGAAACGCTGGGCTCTTCTTCGTCCCAAGCGTCCTCCGAGGAGGATCCGGCGCGCGTCGTCGGCATCATCGTTCGCCTTCAGGACGGCGCCGACCGCGCGGCCTCCCTCGCTTCGATTAACGAGGCCGTGGCTGGGGCTTTTCCGGGCGCCTCCGTCGAGGTGACGCGCGAGTACTCAAACACCTTCTCGGGTGTCGCGCTCAAGGCCCCCGCCGGCTCTCTTGACGCGATCCGCGCGGCCAGCGGCGTTCAGGGTGCGTTCATCGACCGTGAGACCCACGTCAGCGACGTGGCGGGAGTCGACGCTGAGGGTGGCTTCCAGGCTACGCGTCTGGCCGACCAGAACCCCGACAACCTCAGCGCCCAGGTCATCATGCACGCCGACCAGGTGTCCCAGAGGGGGCAGGGTAAGGTCGTCGCCATCATCGACACGGGCGTCGACATGACGCACCCCGCCTTCGCGGGCACCCTGTCTGGGACGCCCGCGCTCTCGGCGGACAAGGTGGCTGCCCTCACACCCCAGCTGGGTGGGGGCAAGGACGGCGTCTACGTCAACGAGAAGTTCCCCTTCGCCTACGACTACGCGGACGAGGATAACGACGCCTCGCCCCTGGAGCCTCACGGGACGCACGTCGCCGGCATCGCCGCGGCCAACGCCGGCGAGATCATGGGCGTGGCCCCCGACGCGCAGATCATCGTCGCGAAGGTCGAAAAGGACGGCGGCGGCATGTTGGACTCCGCGCTGCTGGCCGCCCTCGACGACATGGCGATCCTGCACCCCGACGTCGTGAACCTGTCGCTCGGCCAGGACGCCGGCATGGATAACGCGGCCGACAGCCTCTACGCGGGCATCTTCGAGACGCTGCAGGACAAGGGCATCATCGTCGACGTGGCCGCCGGTAACGCCTTCTCCTCCGGATACGGCAACGCCTCCGGTAAGAACCTGCCCTACGCCTCCGACCCCGACTCCTCGACCCTGGGTGAGCCCGCCACGTACAGCCCCACGCTGTCCGTGGCCTCGCTCGACAACCTCCTGTCCGTCAACGCCTTCACCGCGGCCGGTAAGAATATCGCCTACCAGCGTGCGCGTGGAGAGGGCGGAGGGGAGATTCCTCAGATCGCCGAGATGACCCCCGGCGACTACGAATACGTCGACGGTGGGTTCGGTACTCGGGAAGACGTCGCAGCCCTGCGCTCGAAGTACCCGCAGGGCCTGGACGGGAAGATTGTTCTCGTCTCGCGCGGTCAGATGACCTTCCAGGAGAAGATCGACAACCTGACCTCGCTCAAGCCCGCGGCGATCCTCGTCTACAACAACGTCCCTGGCGACGCGCTCAGCGTCATGAGCCTGACGACGCTTGAGGTTCCCGCCGCCTTCATCTCCCAGGCGGACGGGCAGGCCATGCTGGCCGCCGCCGACCACCACCTGACCCTCGTCGAGGGCCTGACGGTCAGGTCGAACGCCCCCTACTCGATGTCAGACTTCTCCTCGTGGGGCGTGTCCCCGGACCTGCGCCTCAAGCCCGAGGTGACCGCGCCCGGCGGCAACATTTACTCCTCGCTGCCCGAGGACTCCTACGGGTTCATGTCCGGCACGTCGATGGCGACCCCGCAGCTGACGGGCGCCAGCGCGCTCGTCCTGCAGCGCGTCCAGTCCGACCCGCTGTTCGCCTCGATGGACGCGCGTCACAAGTCTGACGTCGTCCAGAACCTCCTCATGGGCACGGCGACCCCCGTCGTCGACCCCCTCCAGGACACCGGCGCCTACTACTCCCCGCGCAAGCAGGGAGCGGGCCTGGTGAACGTCCTGGCGGCCACGACCTCGTCCGTGTACCCATCCGTCGTGGGCGCCGCCGATCCCTCCCGCCCCAAGGCGGACCTCGGCGACGGCACGACGGGCTGGCACTTCGACGTCACCCTCCACAACCTCTCCGGCGTGGCGGCGACCTACGAGATGAACTCGCAGGCGCTCTCCGAGATCGTTGAGGGCGGGTTCTTCACCGGCCATTCCTCCGACTGGCGAGGCCGTGGCGTGGCGATCTCCTACTCCGGCGCGGCCGTGCGCGGCACCGGCGAGAGCGCGACCGTCACCGTCCCGGCCTCGGGCGAGGCCACCGTCGGCGTCGACGTGACGCCCGGTAGCGAGTTCGCTCGCTACGTGAGCGACAACGCCCCCTCCGGCACCTTCCTTGAGGGTTTCGTGCGCTTCACCTCCCGTACCCAGGGGCAGGCCGACCTGACCGTGCCCTACCTGGGCTTCTACGGTGACTGGGGCAAGCCCGCGATCTTCGATTCTCTTGCCTCCGATGGCGACGGACACATCCTGGCCTCGTCGATCGGTGCCACCGACGGCGGAAACATCCTCGGCTACAACCCCCTGGCGAAGGATAGCGAGCGCAGCGGGCGCCCCAACGCCTCCAAGTACGTTATCTCCCGCTCCGACGCGCTCTATGCTCCCAACGCCATCTACCCCAAGACGGGAACGCTGCGCAGTGTCCACACGATGACGACCACCTACACCAACGGGGCCGGCGAGGTCGTCGCCTCCTACGAGTCCCATCAGAACTGGAAGTCGATGCTGAACCCCTCCTCCGGAGTGATCAGCCCGGTGGAGCAGGAGCATGCACCGAGGTTCCTGGACCTGACGTCCGACGAGTTCAAGGACCTGCCCGACGGTAACTACAAGCTGACGATCGCCGCGCACAACGACGGGCCCTCGCCCACCGAGCAGTCCATCTCCTACGACTTCCGCGTCGATACGACGCCCCCGGTCGTGGAAGGGGTCGTGTACCATGAGGGCGACTTCGGTGGCCCCGACGTCAGCATTGACGTGAGCGACGATTCGCCCATCGCCGGCGTCACCATGCACGACCCGCGCTCCGGCCTGTGGTTCTACCGCTACGTCGCCGATAACGATAGTGACCAGTTGGGAGCCGACGGCAGGTACCACGTGTACATGTCCGTGTCCCTGGGTGACATCGCCCTGGGCTGGCAGGAGCAGGGTTCCACCGAGGAACTCATCTCTCACCCGTACATCCTTGCCTGGGACTACGGCCTGAACCACTCCGAGGCCGTCACTGTTGACCTGCACACCGATAATCCGGGCGTCGTCGCGCCGTGCACCAACCCCGAGGGCGGGCACTGGGTGCGTGACTCTATCGGCTGGTGGTACCAGTGCGTGGGCGGCACCGACTACCTCAAGGGCGGCTGGTTCACGATCAATGGCGTGGACTACCAGTTCGGTCCCACCGGCTACATGGTGACCGGTTTCCTCCAGCGCGCCAACGGCGAGTGGGTGTACGCCGACTCTGAGGGTGCCCTCGTGGGCGGCTGGGTGCGTGACGGCGCCTACGGTGGCCCCTACTGGTACTACATGGATCCCGCGACGAAGGTCATGCGTACCGGCTGGCTGTCCGACGGCGGGTCCTGGTATTACCTGCACGCCAACGGCGTCATGGCGATCGGCTGGGTGCAGGTGGATGGTTCCTGGTACTACCTGAAGGCCTCCGGGGCGATGGCCACCGGCTGGGTGAAGGTGGGCGACTCCTGGTACTACCTGTCCTACTCGGGAGCGATGCTGACGGGCACGCACACGATCAACGGACGCACCTACGTCTTTGACATGAACGGTGCGTGGGTCGGGTGACCTGACCGCCTCAGACCCGGACGGACTGATTGTCGAGGCCCGGGAGCGTTGCGATGGTGACGCTTCCCGGGCCTCTTCATAGTTTGTCGGTAAAATAATTGTCAATTGTTTCCCAATGTGGGACAAAGTTTGTCACATGGCTTGCGTGAGGTATGTTGGGTGTGGCGGCCGACACGGCGGAGCCCTTCCGCCCCTAGGGACGGCCACTGTCGACACATTGGAGTTACGCACATGACAATGAAGAAACCAACGGCGCTTCTCGCGCTCGTCGGTGCCTGCGCGCTGGCCGTCACCGGTCCGGCGTCCCTCGCAGCGCCGCCGACTCCCGCCCAGGGTAACCAGGGGGCCACGGCCTCGTCCCTACCCGTGGGCGACATCGACACCGCGCTGACCTCGAAGAGCGGACAGACCAGCCAGGCCGATCAGGCCCAGGCGACCGACGAGGCCGACTCGGCCGCCGTCGTGAGCATCATCGTCCAGCTCAATGACGGTGCAGACCGCGCCGCCTCCCTCGCCTCCATCAACGAGGCCGTGGCCGGCGCCTTCCCCGGAACCTCCGCCCAGGTGGAACGCGAGTACGACAACGCCCTGCGGGGCTTCGCGCTCAGCGCGCCCGCCGGCTCTCTCGACGCGATCCGCGCGGCGAGCGGCGTCAAGGCCGCCTTCCGTGATCGCGAGACCCGCGTCGAGGATGCCGACGACCAGGTCGCTGGCGAGGGAGCGACGAACTCCGCCCGTACCTCCACCCAGGACCCCGCCAACCTCAGCGCCCAGCTGATGATGCACGCCGACCAGATCACCCAGAAGGGTGACGGGAAGGTCATCGCCGTCATCGACACGGGCGTGGACATGACGCATCCGGCGTTCGCGGGCGCCCTTGGGGGGACCCCCGCGCTCTCGGCGGACAAGGTGGCGTCCCTGACCCCCCAGCTGGGCGACGGCAAGACCGGCACCTACGTCTCGGAGAAGTTCCCCTTCGCCTACGACTACGCGGATAACGACCCGGACGCCTCGCCGACCGGACAAGCCGGATCGCACGGCACGCACGTCGCCGGCATCACCGCGGCCAACGCGGGCGAAATCGTCGGCATCGCGCCCGACGCGCAGATCATCGTCGCCAAGGTCGCGCGCAGCGCCGAGGGCGACATCACCGATTCCGGGCTGCTCGCCGCACTCGACGACATGGTGATCCTGCACCCCGACGTCATCAACCTGTCGCTCGGCCAGCTCGGAGGCATGGACAACGAGGCCGACTCGGTCTACGCGACCGTCTTCAAGAGCCTGCAGGACGTGGGCGTGACCGTCAACGCGGCAGCCGGCAACCACTACACGGCCGGATACGGCAATACCTCCGGCAAAAACCTGCCCTTCGCGTCCGACCCGGACTCCTCCACCCAGTGCGAGCCAGCGACCTACTCCTCCGTGGTCTCCGTCGCCTCCGTCGATAACTCGCTGGCGCACAGCGCGTTCACCGTCGGCGACCGCGACATTCCCTTCCAGCGGGCCGGTGGCGCTGACGGTCAGAAGATGCCCGACCTGTCCGACCTGACCGGCGGCCCCTTCGAATATGTCGACGGCGGCATCGGTTCGGCCGAGGACGGCGCCGCGCTCAAGGCCAAGTACCCCGAGGGCCTGGCCGGAAAGATCGTGCTGGTCAAGCGAGGCTCCCTCACCTTCCAGACCAAGTTTGACAACATCGCAGGCTCCAAGCCCGCCGGCTTCATCGTCTACAACAACGTTCCCGGTGACTCCCTTGTCGTCATGAGCCTGGCGACGGACGGCGTGCCCGCCGCATTCATTTCGCAGGCGGACGGCGAGGCCATGCTGGCCGCCGCCGACCATCACCTGAGCGTCGCCCCCGGCAAGGTTGTCGCCCCCAGCTCGAAGTACTCCATGTCGAGCTTCTCCTCCTGGGGCGTCACCCCCGACCTGCGCCTCAAGCCCGAGGTCGCCGCACCCGGCGGCAACATCTACTCCTCGGTGCCCGGAGGCACCTACGAGTTCATGTCCGGCACGTCGATGGCGACCCCGCAGATGGCGGGCGTGAGCGCGGTCGTCCTGCAGCGCGTCCAGAATGATCCGCTCTTCGCCTCGATGAGTGCGCGCGAGAAGGTTGGCGTCGTCCAGAACCTCATCATGGGCACGGCCGCTCCCATCGCCGACCCGCTCCAGGACACCGGCGACCCGTACTCCCCGCGCAAGCAGGGCTCGGGTTTGACGAACGTCCTGGCTGCCACGACCTCGTCCGTGTACCCGACCGTGAAGGGCGCCCCCGAGTCCTCCCGACCCAAGGCCGACCTGGGGGATGGGACCAAGGGATGGCACTTCGACGTCACCCTCCACAACCTCTCCGGCGTCGAGGCCACCTACGCCCTGAACACGCAGGCGCTCTCCGAGATCGTTGAGGATGGGTTCTTCACCGGCCACTCCTCCGACTGGCGAGGCAAGGGCGTGGACATCGCCTACTCCGGCGCGGCCGTGAGCGGCACCGGCGAAGGCGCGACCATCACCGTGCCCGCCTCGGGCGAGGCAACCGTGGGCGTGGACGTCACGCCTCGCGCCGCCTTCGACTCCTACGTCGCGCAGAATGCGCCCAACGGCACGTTCCTCGACGGCTTCGTGCGCCTCACCTCGAAGACCGCGTCTCAGCCCGACCTGACCGTGCCCTACATGGGCTTCTACGGCGACTGGGGCAAGGCCCCCATCTTCGACGCCCTCGCCTCCGACGGGGGAGCGCACACCCTGGCCTCGGGCATCTACAACGGCACCACGGGCCAGCTGCTGGGATACAACCCCCTGGTCAAGGCCGACGCGCGCACCGGCACGCCCAAGGCTGACCGCTACGTCCTCTCCCGCGCCGAGGCCTCGGGCGCTCCCACGGTTCTCGAACCGCGCACCGGCACCCTGCGCAGCGTCCACACGCTCAACACCGTGTACGCGAACGCCGCCGGTGAATCCGTCGCCTCGTATGTGACCCACCAGGCCTGGAAGTCCGGCGTCAACCCCAGCACCGGCACGATGACCTGGGTCGAGGACGGCCACGAGCCCACGACCCTGGACCTGCGCTCCGACGCGTACAAGAACCTGCCCGACGGCGACTACACGCTGACGCTCTCTGCGCACAACGACGGCCCCTCGCAGGCCGAGCAGTCGATCTCGTACAACTTCAGCATCGACACGACCGCTCCCGAGGTCGCCAACCTGGAGTACACGGAGGAGGGCGGCAACGCCCGCCTGCTCGTCACGGTCACCGACAACAAGCCCGTGGCCGGCATCGACCTGCACGACCCGGCCGACGGCCTGTGGTTCTACCGCCACGTCTTCTCTGACACCGACGGTGTCAAGGGAGACGACGGCAGGTACCGCTACGAGTTCGAGATCCCCATGTCCGACATCTCGCAGGCATGGACCGACCAGGGCGGCACCGGCTCCGTCATCGCCCACCCGTATCTGCTGGCGTGGGACTACGGGCTCAACCACTCCGAGGCTCGCGTGGTGGACCTGCCGACCGATAACCCCGGCGTCACGCTGCCGTGCACCAACCCCGAGGGCGGTCACTGGGCCAAGGATGCCGTGGGCTGGTGGTACGTGTGCGCGAACGGGACCGACTACCTGAAGGCCGGCTGGTTCACGATTAATGGCGTAGACTACCAGTTCGGGCCGTCCGGCTACATGATGACCGGCTTCCTCCAGCGCACCAACGGCGAGTGGGTGTACGCCGACTCCGAGGGCGCCCTCGTGGGCGGCTGGGTGCGCGACGGCGGCTACTGGTACTACCTCGACCCCGCCACGAAGGTCATGGCCACCGGCTGGCTGGCCGACGGCGGCTCCTGGTACTACCTGAACGCCTCGGGCGCGATGGTGACCGGCTGGGTGAACCTGGGCGGTTCCTGGTACTACCTGGGACCTGATGGCGCCATGTTCACCGGCACGCACACGATCAATGGTCGCGTCTACACCTTCGATGAGTCGGGAGTCTGGCAGCGTTAACGCTGGTCGGTTGCTTCTGACTCACGAGGCCTGGGCCCGGGACCGCTCACCGCGAGCGTCCCGGGCCCACACGTATGCTCCGCGAGTAGGGCGGCCGTCGTGCCCCGGCGAGGGAGGCGCTGCGCTATGTTGGAGATGTCAGCAGGCCGCCGCATCCGCGGTGGCCGGGTGAGGAGTGCTCATGTCCTTGAAGAAGCCAGCCGTCCTCCTGGCGGGCGCGTGCGCGCTCGCGATCGCGGGTTGTTCCTCCGGCGCGTCGACGCCGCCCTCCGCCGGCGAGTCCGGCCCTGGCGCCGGGGTTCCCCAGTCCGCCCCGGGGGCCACGGCCTCGTCCCTGCCCGCGGGCGACGCCGACACCGCGCTGACCCCGAAGGGAGGGCAGAGCGGAGAGGGGGCCTCGGGCGCGCCGCGTCGCGACGACGATCCGGCGCGGCTCGTCGTCATCGTTGTGCACCTTCAGGAGGGGGCGGACCGCGAGGCCACGCTCGCCTCGATCAACGAGGCCGTTGCCGGTATTTTTCCGGGCGCCTCCGTGACCGTGGAACGCGAGTATCGCAATGTCTTCCAGGGCTACGCGCTGCGCGCGCCCGCCGGGTCGCTGGATGCGATCCGGGCCGTGAGCGGCGTGAAGCTGGCGGCGATCGAGGGCGAGATGCGAGTGCAGTAGCGCCCGCGGCGGCGTCGGGCGAGGCGGGGGTGAGCGCCGTTATTCGAACGTGGAATCCTGAGACCTGATGCGCCTGTGTTTCTATTTGCTTCAAATTAAGATTAAATTAGAAGTAATCTGACATTTGTGTGAACGGAGTAGTTATGAAGACTCCTGTCCCTCCGCCCTATCGGCTTGGCGAGCTGCGCGAACGCGTCATTGCCAGTTTGGCGAACGCGGATGATGAGCGGCATTTCTCCGTTCTTCGTGCCCTCGCTGGCGGACTGGATGATCCAGAGTATCGCCCGTGGGAGTATTACTTCCGTGCCGAGCCGGTGCCAGAGGGACTGACGCGTGAGGAGTGGTGGTACGCCGTGCGTACTGCGCGCGCCTCGACGGCCCGGCCCACTCCCTTCATCATGAAGGATGGGACGCGCCTGACCTTTAATCTCCCAGATCGCTTCTTGCGGTTGAATGAGGAGATTACGGCGCAGGCGCGCGGTCAGGTGGAGCTGCCCGCAGAGGTGGCGACGCAGGGGATGAGGGATAGGTACCTGATCAACTCCCTGTATGAAGAAGCGATCACCTCCTCGCAGATGGAGGGGGGCGTCGACGACGCGGCGTGACGCGAAAAAGATGCTCCGAGAAAAGAAGGATCCGCGCACTCGCTCGGAGCGGATGATTCTGAACAATTTCCTTGCCCTCGAATTCGTGCGTGAGCACCTGGGTGAGGAGCTCACTCCTGAATTCATCTGTGGGGTTCATCGTATCGTCACGGATGGAACGCTCGACGAGGCGGAGGATGCAGGGCGCCTGCAGCGCCAGGGTGAGGAGCGAATTCGTATCTATGGAAGTGAAGGCGATGAGCAACTGCTGCATGTGCCGCCGCCGGCCGAGGAGTTGCCCGAACGGCTCCAGCGTCTGTGCGACTTCGCCAATGGCGTGGGGGAGTACGCGTCGCAATATGTGCCGCCCCTCGTGAGGGCGCTCGTCGTTCATTTCATGATGGGCTACGACCATTACTTCGTCGATGGGAACGGGCGCACAGCCCGCGTCATCGCCCAGTGGGTCATGCTTCGTGAGGGCTTCTTCCTCATGGACTTCGTGCCTGTCTCGAGGCTTCTGCGCAGGGCGCCCGCGCAGTATGCCCGCTCTTTCCTTGAGGTTGAGCAGGATGAAGGGGACCTCACCTACTTCCTCATCTGGCACGCCGAGGTCATGTGTCGAGCAATTCGTGAGCTGCATGAGTATCTGGCGAGAAAGTCCAAGGAGATGGAAGAGGTTAAGCATCTCCTGAGGCTCACCGAGCTCAATAATCGACAGATTGGGGTCATTGAGGAAGCGTTAAAGGACTCCGCTATGACCGTGACAGCAGCCGCGCACGCGGACAAATACAGGGTGACGCTGCAGACGGCGCACGCCGACCTGCGTGGCCTTGAGGATGGGGGATACCTGATGCGTGTCAAGCGTGGCCGGAGTTTCGAGTGGTACGCGGTTCCAGATCTGGCGCGCCGAGTCCGGGGCACCGACGCGTAGTGCGAGTGTCATAAGCGCCACGGTCGTTATGACTGAGATGGGGACGAGAATCTTGCGGTGCGACGAAACGTCCAGTTGCTTCAAATTTGATTCAAATTAGAAGGAACTAGAAGTGGGGTACACTCGTGCCCTGATGTCGCGTATGACCCAGCCTCGGCCTCGTCCAGAGTGACGCGCAGCCAACTCGCGGTACGCATCTGAGCGCCCCGCGGCTCGCGCGAGGAGGAGCGAGCCCCGTGAGCATCCCCAGGGCCGAGGCACAGGATGGGTACGCCTCAGATCAGATCCTTCTTCTCCATGTACTTCATGGCGAGCCACCCGAAGGGGATCCGCCCGTAGAAGGTGACGAGACGGTACAGCAGGGCGGTCGCGATCGCGACGGACGACGACACGCCAGCGACCGTCAAGCCCGAGGTGAGGGCCGTCTCGACCGTACCGATGCCGCCCGGCGACGGGATGAAGGACCCCGCCGCGTTCGCCGTCAGGTAAGTGATGGCGACCGTCGAGAAGTTCAGGGAACCGCCCATGGCCACCATCGCGGTCCAGAAGGCGCCCACGTAGCCGATGTTCATGAGCAGGTTGCCGCCGACCACGGCCGCCAGGCGTCGAGGCTGCCCGACGATCCACAGGAGGCGCGGGTAGACCTGCTGGTAGGTCGGCTGAATCTTCGCCCAGATCCAGCGGCGCACCTTCGGCACGGCGACGATGACGCCGACAGCGACCATGACGAGCGCGACGATCGCGAGGATCGTGCCGTAGGGGACGGACACGGACAGGGACGAGCCCGCGCTGACCATGACAAGGATCAGCAGGATGATCGTGATGAGCGCCTGCGAAATCTGCATGAGCGTCACCGTCGTCACGGCCATCGCCGTGGGGACGCGGCGCTTGCGCAGGTAGCGCAGGTTCAGGGCTGCAGGCCCCACGCCCGCGGGCGCGACGATCGTGATGATCGAGGCAGCAACCTGTGCGATCAGCGTGTCCTTGAAGGGCAGCTTCTCGGGAGACAATGCGATAAGCGGCACCGCGGAGCCCACCCAAATGAGGCACGCGAGCACCGCGGACGCCGCCATCCACCACGGGTTCGCGCTGGTGACGGTGGAGACGAGATCGCTGAAGTTCAGCGAGGAAACGACGATGAAGACCGCGATGAAGGCCACCGCGATCGTGAAGATCGTGCGCGGGCGGAAGCGCTGCAGGTCGGCCGTCGGCGCGGTCTCGGCCTCGGAGTCGCCCACGAGGGCGGCGCGCAGCTCGCCCAGCAGGTCGGAGCGGCGCAGGCGCTGGTTGATCGAGGCAGGCAGGACGGGCTTCTGGATGACGGGCGCGCACGCGATCAGCGTGTCCTCGCCGACGCAGCGGCTTCCCGCCTCGAGGGCGCGCTCGGGACCCACTGCCAGGGCAGTGAGGACCAGCATCTGGGCGATATCAATCGACTGGTTCAGCTCGGTGGTCGCCACCTCGCCGGAATCCCAGTCGAGGAGCCACACGTCGTTGGAGGCATCGACGACGACGGCCTCGGGCGTGAGGGCGCGGTGCGAAATGCCGCGGGTGTGCGCGTAGTGCAGCTGCTCCCACGCGCGGTCCAGGACCTCGTCCGAGGCCTGCTCGCCCAGCTCCGTGAGCGGCGTCGTCGGCGGGAGGGCGGACAGGACCATGATGATGGAGTCGTTCGCCGAGGCGATGGCGATGGGCTCCTGGGTGAAGACGCCGGCGCGCAGGGCCTGCAGCGTCGTGAACGACGAGCGCTCCGCCTGCGCCTTGAGCGAGGGCGACACCCACCTGCTGATGCCGCGCAGCCGCAGGTTGTTCCACATCTCGAGGAGGGTGCCCGTCAGCTCCTGGCCCGGATCCATGACGATGAGCTCATAGGCCAGCCCGGTGTCGCTCCACACCTGGTAGTGGCGGTGGTGGTCGGGGTCGGGGCGCCGCGTGACGGTGACGCCCATGTCGCCCAGGTCGGCGGGCATCTGGGTGAGGCGCCCGCGGGCGTTCTCCGCGACCGCCCACGTGGACAGGGGCTCGGTCGACGTGTCCAGGTCGGTGCGCACGATGCGCGAGGGGGTGATGCCGATACCGAGGAGGGCCTCCACGAGGGCGGCGCCCTTGGCCCGCTGGTCGTCGAATCCCATGACCCAGCGCGAGCCGGAGCCGAACGCGCGGCCGATGAACACGGAGATGAACGCGACGGGCAGGGTCATCGAGGAGCGCAGGACGCCCAGGACCAGGATGATCCACAGGCCCGTCCAGCCCCAGCGAATGGCCTTCATGGACTGGGCTTCGCCGGCGGAGGTGAAGAGGGCGCACAGGGTGACGATGACCAGGTTGATCGCGATAGCGAAGCCGGTTTGGTGGCCCTGCGTGGCGATCGCGCGATCCACGCTCAGGGGAGCGGTCAGGTAGGCGGGAAGGAGGCCTGTCAGCACGATGATGGTCCATCCGCCGACCGCCGCGATCACGCTCGTGACGAGGGCCTGGATGATCGCCTGGAGACGCCTGCGTAAGGCGAGGGAGACGATTACGAGGATCGGCGTGATCAGGATGATGAGGCCTTCGACCAGGTTGACGGGCAGGAGCAGAATCTTGCGGACGAGCTGGAATTGCAGGACGTCCATGGTGACGCCGTGCGTCGTGGCGCTGGCCACCGTGCCGATCGTCCAGATGCCGACGATCGCGAGGAGGGCGATGACGACGTCGACGGCGTCCTCGCGTCGGCGCCGGAGAGTGAACATGCGGTCGGCGATGTAGGCGGGGCGCGGGAGGCGGAGCCTGCGCGCGGGGACCGGCAGGGCGACCTCACCGCTCTTGGCGTGGACGACGGCGGCAGAGACCGCGGTCTTGTCGCTGGACTCTGCGGCGGTGGGCGTGTCCTCAGCGTCGGATTCGCGTTCCTCGCGTGGGGCCTCGGTCGCGTTGGTGGCCGAGTCTGTGGTTTCGGTCATATTGGTGATCGCGTCGTCGCTCGGCGCGGGAGGATCGGCGGGCGCGGGCGCATCGGCCGGGACATTCTCCTGAACCGCGTCCGCTGCGAGCATCGGCTCGCTCGGCGCCGCGGGGGTGAGAGGCGCGGGGGTGAGAGGTGCGCCGACCTCGGGAGCGGCGGAGGGAAGCGGGGGCTCGGTCATCGAGGCGGGCTCGGGCGTCGCGGGAGCGGGCGGGGAGGGGAGTGAGATTCCCCGGCGCGTCGAGCGGCGGCATCGGCGGAGCTGGGGCGGCGGCGGGGTGAATCGGCGAGGCCGGGGCGGGACCCGGATGCGTGGCGAGGATGGGAGGAAAGCTGGGGGGCATCACGACGGGCTGCGTCGTCGAGGGGGTGATGATGGCGTCCAGGACCTCGGTGCGGGCCTCGGACATGGGGACTTCCGGCGGCGGGGCAGGGGTTGTCGCGGCCCCGGCCTCGTCGATCATGCCCATCAGACCCTCGACCCCGAGCGCGGACGGGTCCTCGGCCGAGGAGGGGACGAACAGGATGTTCGTATCGACGACCGGCGTGCCGTCGTGTGACTCCTTGCGCTTCCTCATGCTGACCATCCTATATTCGCGGTCAACAAAGGTAGGGTTAGGGTGATACATTCCCGGCAGAAAAGGGCCCTATCGTGACCTGGTCGACACTCGTGACCGCATCGGATCCGTCGATGCTGCATACCGTTATCGAGTGGTTTAAAAATCCCGAGACGCTACTCAAAGCTATGGGTCCGTGGGCGATGGTCGGCATCCTGCTCATCGTCCTCATCGAATCCGGCGTGCTTTTCCCCGTGCTGCCCGGCGAATCCCTGCTGTTCACGGCCGGCCTGCTGCATGACCGCCTGGGCCTGCACCTGCCGACCCTGATCCTCATGGTCGTCGCCGCGGCCTTCGTCGGCGCGCAAATCGGCTACTTCCTGGGCGCCAAGTGGGGGCGCCGCTTCTTCAAGCCGAACGCCCGCATCCTCAAGACCGAGCACCTGGAGAAGGCGGAGCACTACTTCACGAACTACGGCGGTCGCTCCCTCGTCATCGGGCGCTTCATCCCCTTCGTGCGCACCTTCATTCCGCTCGCCGCCGGCATGGCCCGCTACCCCTACCCGAAGTTCCTGCTGTTTAACACGCTCGGATCCGTCATCTGGGGCGCGGGCTTCATCCTGGTGGGTGCGCTCCTGGGCAACGTGCCCTTCGTGCACGACAACCTGACGCTCATCCTGGCCGTCATCATCCTGGCCTCCGTCCTGCCCGTCATCATCGAGATGGTCGGCAAGCGTCGCGCCGGCGCCGACAAGGAGTAAGCCATGCTGGCCTGGTGGATGCTGGTCCCGACCCTGCTGGCCATGATGGTCGCCCTGGTGCTGCCAGGCTTCATGTGGCTGCGGGCCGGCTCGCGCTCGTCGCTCGTCGCGATCGGCGCCGCGCCCGCGTTTACCTTCGGCCTGATCACCTTCCTCTCCGTCGCCTACCCGGCCTTCGACATCGAGTGGGAGCCCTCCACGGTCATGCCCGTCCTCGGGCTCAGTGCCCTCGGCGGCGCGCTCACCTGGTCACTGAGCTACTTCCACCGGACGAACGGCGGATTCGCCCTCAACGGCGTGCCGTTCCGTCAGGCCCTGGGCGTGCGCGCCCCCCATCGGCGCCGCGCAGGCCGCGATCCGCGCCGCCACGTGGGGCGCGGTCCTCGTCGGCTTCCTCCTGGCCGCGTGGCCGCTCATCAGGGGAGCCGACCCCGCCAACCCGGTCCAGCAGTGGGACCCGACCTTCCACCAGAACGGCGTCCACGCGATCCTCTACGGCAAGGATGCCAGCCCCTTTGGCGGACTCCACGAGCTCTACGGGGGACGCCGCGTCTACTATCCGACGGGCTGGCACGCCTTCGTCGCGCTCTTCGCCCGCTACGACTCGGTCGTCCAGACCGCCAACGTCTCCTCCCTGGCCCTCATGGCCGTGTGGGTCATCGGCCTGGCCGCCCTCGTCTCCGTGCTCACCGCGTCGCGCAGCGCGCTCCTCGCCGCCCCGGTCATCGCCGGCACGCTCCTGAACATGCCCGCCGACGCGCTCACCATGTACAACCAGTGGCCCAACGCGACGGGCACGGTCCTCGTTCCCGGCCTCGCCGCCGCCGCCATCGTTGCCGGCCGACGCTTCGCGTCGGACCTGAGCGACGGGGAGGGCGTGCGCTCCTTCGCCCGCCGCATCCCGCAGGGAGTGTTCCTCGCCATCGGGTGCCTCGGCCTCGTCGGAGCCCACCCGAGCGCCGCCTTCTCCCTCCTCGCCTTCCTCGTGGCGCCCCTCCTGGCGTCCATCTCCTCCTTCGCGCGCGCCGCCCTCGGGCGCGACGGGCGCGGCCAACTCCTCGCCATCGTCTGGGCGGCCGTCGGCCTCGCCGTCGTCGCACTTCCCCTCATCGCCCTCGCCTCCCCCAAGATTCAGGCGATGAGTAAGTACCCGCGAGCCGGAAGTAGCTGGGGCGAGGCTTTCGCGCACGCCTTCGTGCCCTACCCTCCCTTCGCCAGCACCGCCGCCACCGCCCAGTGGGCGTTCCTCCAGACGGTCCTCCTCATCGCGGGCATCGCGGTGACCGCGCACCTCGACACGCTCCTGCGCCGCCGCGACCCCCTCGCGCGCGCCGCCGCCCAGGCGGGGCTTTCTGAGGACACCGACGAGGCCAGCGGCGAGGCCACCGGCGAGGACGAGGGCGCCCGGGCCTCGGCGCGCCCCGTCTCGACCGAAGAGAAGGCCGCGCCCATGCCCGCGTGGCCGCTTGTCTCCTACCTCATCCTCGCCGCCCTCACCGGGCTCGCATACGCGCCCAACTCCGCGCTACGCACCTACCTGCTGGCCCCCTGGTACAAGGACCCCCGACGCATCATGGGCGTCGAAGACATCGCGCTGACCGTCCTCATGGCCGTCGGCTTCGCCGCCATCGTCCACGTCATCCACGCGGCGTGGACCTCCTCGCTGCGCCGCACCCTCCAAGACCGCGGCGTCGACACCGACGTCGAGGCGCCCCGCTGGCCCATCCAGGTCGGGGTCGGCGCCCTCATCCTCATCCTGTCCGGCTTCGGCGCGATCGACGCACGCAACTCCGCGGTCGCCTCCGTCTACGACCCCGCGCGCTTGGGCAAGCCCGGCATGGCCACCAAGGGCGAACTCGCCATGCTCAGGCGCATGAAGTACACGACCGCGCCCGACGCCCTCATTCTCGGCGACCCGATCGCGGGAGCCGCATACTCCGAGCTGCTCGCGAGCCGCAAGGCCGTTTTCCCGCAGCTCACCACCGCCAACGAGGATGTCGCCTCCCAGCGGGTCCTCACCCAGCGCTTCCACGACATCGCCACCGACCCCGAGGTGTGCGAGGTCGTGCGCGAGCTCGGCATCACCCACTTCTACGAGGAAGAAGACGGCGCCTACTACAACTTCATGCGCTCCTCGCGCAGCCCCGGCCTCTACGGGGTGGACACCTCCACGGGCTTCGAACTGGTCGACGCGGGCGGCACCGCGAAGCTGTGGAAGATCACTGCCTGCGGCGACGTCACCCCCGGCGGCGGCCACGACGCATTCGCCGACGGCATCAAGTCCCGCCAGGAGTAGTAGCGCACCTGTCAAGACGAGGCGTGCGGGGGATGCGGGCGCGCCCGCATCCCCCTACCCCGCGCGATAGGCCACAATGCGCAGCTGGCGCGCCCGTGCGAATGCCGGGCCCCGGGGCGTGTCGATACCCTTGACACCATGACGACGAACATTCCCGGCCCCGCACCCCTCGGTGACAAGCTTCGCATCGCTTTCCTCGGCCCCTTCGGCACCTTTACCGAACAGGCCGTCCACCAGGTCGCCCCCGCCGGAGCCGTCCTCCTGCCCATGACGAGCGCCCCCCAGGCGCTCGCGGCGGTGCGCCGCGGCGAGGCCGACCGGGCCGTCGTCCCGATCGAAAACTCCATCGAGGGCGGCGTTAACGCGACGCTGGATTCCCTCTCGCACGGCGACCCCCTCGTCATCGTCGCCGAGATGCACGTGCACGTCGTCTTCCAGCTCGCCGTCCTGCCGGGCACGCGCGCCGAGGACATCCGCCGCATCGGCACGCACCCCCACGCGTGGGCGCAGTGCCGCGGCTGGGTCGAGGAGACCTTCCCGGGTGCTATCCACGTGCCCGCCACGTCGACGGCGGCGGCCGCCGAGCTCCTCTCGGACGGGGATGCCTCCTTCGATGCTGCCCTGTGCAACGCGGTCTCCGTCAACACCTACGGCCTCGAGGCCCTCTACCAGGACGTCGCCGACAACCCGGGCGCGGTCACGCGCTTCGTCCTGGTGGCGCGCCCCGGCGCCGTCCCCCCGCCCACCGGCGCGGACAAGACGACCATCCAGGTGGCCCTGCCCGTCAACGAGTCGGGCGCTCTGCTGACCCTCCTCGAACAGTTCTCGGCGCGCGGCGTCGACCTGTCGCGTATCGAGTCGCGACCCAGCGGGGATGGCCTCGGCAACTACACGTTCAGCATTGACATCGTCGGCCACATTCGCGAGGAGCGCGTCCAGGCGGCCCTCGTGGGCCTGCACCGCTATTCGCCGGAGGTGCGTTTCATGGGCTCCTACCCGCGCGTCGACGGCGTGCGCGCGCAGGTCATCCCCGGCACGACGGACGAGGCCTTCCGCGCGGGTCGCGCGTGGGTCGCGGACCTGCTGCGCGGGGGAGACGGCACGGGCGAGGCGGCGGGCAGGGCCCCGTCGTGGCCCCTGGCCTGACGCCGCCCTGCTGACGCCCCCTGCTGGCGCCCGCGGGACCGGCTTGGCGGGCCTCGCGAGGGCTCGGGCTCAGCCGGGCAGCAGCTCCATCCACGTGCGCTCGGCCGGGACGGCCACGTCCAGCGCGCCCGCCTGCATGCGAACGTGCATTGTGTGGGCCAGGCCGATCGCGTCGCCGTCGACCTGGCACACCTGGGGTTCCTCGGCCGTGACGGAGGCGCCCTTCGCCTGGCGGAATGCGACCGTGCCGGTCGAGACCGGCAGGTTGATGGGACGCAGGCCGATGAGCTGTCCGAGCATCTTCCAGGTGACGTCCGCCCAGCCGAGCAGGCCGGCGTGCGCGTCGACCGCGATGACGTCGATGAGGCCGTCGGACAGCTCCGCGTCGGGCGCGAGGACCAGCATCTTCATCTCGCCCGCGTTCGCGAACATGACCGAGCGGGCCTCGACGCGGGTGATCTCGTCCGCGGGCGAGTGCGGTGCTTCAGCGGGAGCACCCCCGGCCTCGTCCAGGGTCGTGCCCGCCAGCTGATCGCCGACGCCGAGCGGGTCGGGAGTGGGGGCCGCGGGCGAGCGCAGGGTCAGGCGTGCCTTCATGCGCGGGGCGCCCATCGCGCCCAGGCCCGCCCACACGTAGGCGATCCACCCGATGCGCTTCTTCAGCTCAGGGTCGGTGTCGGCCATCGTTTCGCCGTCGTAGCCCATGCCCGCCACGACGAGGCAGGCATACTCGTTCGCGCGCGGCTCGATCGACGAGGCCGGGGCAGCCCCGTCCTGAAGAGTCGCCTCGGGGTGTAGCGCGGCGCGCGCGGCGAGGCGCAGGCCGCCCTCGGCCGGCTGATCCGTCTTGTGGGTGGCGTCTTCGACGCGAACCCACGCGAGGTCGACGGCGCGGTGGTTGCGGTCGAGCGCGATGGCGAGGGCCGCTTCGGGCTCGTCGGGGATGGAGAGGTTGCCGGCCAGGACGTTGCCGGTGCCCACGGGGATGATGCCCATACGCACGCCGGATCCGGCCATGCCGGCGGCGACGGCGCGCACGGTTCCGTCTCCGCCCGCGGCGATGACGACGGAGGCCCCTTCCTCGAGGGCGTGAACGGCCTGCCCGGTGCCCGGGTCCTCGCGCGTGGTCTCGCGCCAGTGCACGTGGTCGATGCCCAGTTCCTTGGCCTTGCGGTTGAGGCGATCCTTGAAGGCCTGGGGGTCCTCGTGCTTGGAGGGGTTCATGATGATCCAGGGGCGCGGCCGTCCTCGCGTCGGGTCGTCCACCGAGGCGGGGACCTCGAGGGCACGGCGGCGGCGATGCCGGCGGGTGAAGCAGGTTGCCAGACGCGCGACTCCGATCGTTCCGGCTACGGCGGAGGCTGCGAGTGCCCAGTATATTCCGTCCATGTGTACAAGCCTAGCCTGCGGACGGCCTGCGGATGAGGTGTTCAGTGGCTCTTCGTTGTACTCCGTGTCATAAGAGTCGTGCTGACGCGTGCTTGTCGTCGTGTTGTCCACACGGTTATGCACCAAAGGTGGATAACTTTCAGGCTTTTGAGAACTCTCGCGGGTGTAGTTTGTGCATAACCCTGACCTGTTGTGTTGAATTAACAGTCGGGGCGGTAGGGGACACGGCGCGCCCACCTGGCATAGGATGGGACGCATGATTGATGTGCGTGCCCTGCGTGACAACCCCGAACCCGCCCGCGCCTCCCAGCGTGCCCGCGGAGCCGACCCCGGCCTCGTCGATGAGATCATCGAGGCCGACGCCGCCCGCCGCGAGGCCCTGCAGTCCTTCGAGACGCTGCGCGCCACCCAAAAGGAGGTCTCCAAATCCGTGGGCCGCGCCTCCAAGGAGGAGCGGCCCGCGATCCTGACCAAGGCCAAGGAGCTCGCCGAGCAAGTCAAGGCCGCCGAGGCCGCCGCGAACGCCGCCGACGCCGAGGCCGACCGCCTGGCCCGCCTCCTGCCCAACCTGGTCCTCGACGGCGTGCCCGTCGGCGGCGAGGACGACTTCGTGGTCCTGCGCCACGAGGGCCCCGCCCCCCCCGCGACTTCGCGGCCGAGGGCTTCGAGCCCCAGGACCACCTTGCGCTCGGCGAGGGCCTGGACGCGATCGACACCAAGCGCGGCGCGAAGGTCTCCGGCGCGCGCTTCTACTACCTCAAGGGCATCGGCGCCCGCCTCGAGCTGGCCATCATGACGATGGCCATGGACCAGGCGCTCGCCAACGGCTTCGTGCCGATGATGACCCCCACCCTGGTCACCCCGCAGATCATGGGCGGCACCGGCTTCCTCAACGAGCACTCCGACGAAATCTACTACCTGCCCGCCGACGACCTGTACCTGACGGGCACGTCCGAGGTGGCCCTCGCTGGCTACCACGCCGACGAGATCCTCGACCTGAGCGCCGGCCTAAGCGCTACATGGGCTGGTCCACCTGCTACCGCCGCGAGGCCGGCTCCGCGGGCAAGGACACGCGCGGCATCATCCGCGTCCACCAGTTCAACAAGGCCGAGATGTTCAGCTACTGCCGCCCCGAGGACGCTGCGGAGGAGCACCAGCGCTTCCTCGCCTGGGAAGAGGAGATGCTCGCCAAGGTCGAGCTGCCCTACCGCGTCATCGACACGGCCGCCGGCGACCTGGGCACCTCCGCCGCCCGCAAGTTCGACTGCGAGGCGTGGCTGCCCACTCAGGAGCGCTACATGGAGGTCACGTCGACCTCGAACTGCACGACGTTCCAGGCGCGCCGCCTCGGCATTCGCGAGCGTCGCGAGGACGGCATGACCGCGGTCGCCACCCTCAACGGCACGCTGGCCACGACCCGCTGGATCGTCGCCTTCCTCGAGAATCATCAGCAGGCGGACGGCTCGATCTACGTGCCCGAGGCGCTGCGCCCCTACCTGGGCGGACTCGAGGTCCTGACCCCGGTCGCTCGATGAGCCAAGAGCGCTTCCTGACGGTCCCCTCCACCGGGGAGGCGGCCCGCCCCTTCGAGGAGCTCCTCGACGAGGCCTCGGCCGCCCTGCCCGCCGACTTTCCGACGTCGGCGGGCCAGGTCCTGGTTGCGCTCGACATCGACGGCACGATCCTCACCCCCGCGGGGGCGACGCCGCGCGTCCTGGAGGGGATCCACGGCCTCGCCGACGCGGGCGCCCACGTGCTCATCGCGTCAGGCCGCGCGCTCGAGGGCGTGATTCCCGTTCTCGATGCCCTGGAGTTCACGGACGGGTGGGCGCTGTGTAATAACGGCGCGACCCTCGTGCGCGTGAGCGGCGGGACGTGCGAGATCGTCGAGGAGCACACCTTCGTGCCCGGCCCGATCCTGGAGGAGATCGCCTCGGCCGTGCCCGGCTCGGTGTTCGCGTCGATGCCGCACCCCGATATTCTGCTGTCCGCTCCCTTCCCGAACAACGAGATCGAGGGCAGTGATCACCGCATCGTGTCGATGGAGGAGCTGGCCTCCACGCCCACCCCGAAGATCGTCGTGCGCGCCGCCGACATGGATCGCGAGGAGTTCGATCGGATCCTGGCCTCCCTGGACGTGTCGCGCACCCACGAGGTGTTCGTCGGCTGGACGTCCTGGGCGGACATTGAGCCGCTCGGCGTGACTAAGGCAACCGGGCTGGAGTCGCTGCGGGTGCGAGTGGGGGTTCCCCGCGGCCGGGACCGTCGCCGTGGGGGACGGCACGAATGACATCGCGATGATCGAGTGGGCGGCCTTCGGTGTTGCCATGGGGGGCGCCTCCGAGGAAGTGCGCTCCCACGCCGATCACGTGACGGCCGCCGTCGAAAACGACGGTGCCGCCGCCGTCATGCACGCTCTTCTGCGCCGCTGCGGGGTTGCCGGCCGCTGAGCTAGTTTTTCTGGGGTGCGGGTGTCATCAGGTCGATGAGCCAGGGCATGGCCGAGGAAGGGTTCGGGCCCTTCTTGTTTGGCATGATGGTCGGCCAGGCTTGTTGTGCTCGTTTGACGGCCTCGGGGAAGCTAGCAATCGGAAACCCTGCGGTGAGGTCCTTGTCTCCGATGAGTCTGCTGCTGCGCGCGAGTCTGACGCAGTCGCGTGTTTCTGTATACGCTCGTCTGTCAGTGGTATGCCACAGCAGCCATAGTTCGAAGCATGGGTTGGTAACGACCGCATCAACGGTAGTAGAAGACTTACATTCCCGCTAAACCTCATCAAGCTTTGATGCTGATCAACATCAATGACGAGAATCGCTTGGTCGAAATCGCCGCGTCGTTCTGCTTTGAGGTAATCGGTGAATACTCTCGGCAGTGTCATAGGGTGTAAGCAATTTTCGTGTAGTGGTGATGTTGTTTGGAGGCTGATCATGGGGTGTCGTCGGATGCTTGGAGTCGAGGATCGTGCGGCGATCATGGCGGGGGTGGATGTGGGCTTGTCTCAGACGCGTATCGCCCACTTGATTGGGCGTAGTCCCTCGGTGGTGTGCCGTGAGATCGCCCGCCATACGGGCCCTGATGGGCAGTATCGGGCCGAGGAAGCCGACAAGGCAGCCCGCGCGGCCAGGCGTCGCCCGAAGATGCGCCTGTTGGATTGTGATGAGGTTCTTCGAGCCTGTCAATTTTTCTGTGTATGGGGGTTAGAGGTAGGGGGTGATTCGGTCGGGGTAGGCGGTGGTGAGTTGGGCGAGGGCTTGTTTCCAGTTGGTGGTGGTGTGTCCTTGGATGAGGCGGGTGTGTCCTGTTCGTTTGTTGGGGGGGTTTGCCAGCGTCTGTGAGGCGCTGGGCGGCTCGTTTGTCTTCGATGTTGCAGATGGCGAGCCATAAGAGTTTGACGGCGGCTTCTTCGCTGGGGAAATGCCCGCGGTTCTTGGTGATTTTGCGTAGCTGGTAGTTCAAGGACTCGATAGCGTTGGTGGTGTACACGACGCGGCGCAGCATGGGCGGGAACGCCAAGAACGGCGTGAAGCGCTGCCAGGCGCGCTGCCAGGTCAGGGCCGTTTGGGGGTAGCGCGCTCCCAGGTCGCTGGCCGCGAAGTCCTCCAGCGCCTCTCGGGCGGTTTCCTCGTTGGGCGCGCTGTACACGGCCTTGAGAGCCGCGGCGACGCTCTTGCGGTCCTTGTAGGACACGAAACGCATGGACGCGCGGATTAAGTGAACGACGCAGGTTTGGACCATGGACTGGGGCCAGGTCGCTTCGATGGCTTCAGGCAGGCCAGCCAATCCGTCGCAGCACACGATCAGGACATCGCGTAGGCCTCGGTTGGCCAGCTCGGCGCACACGTGGGCCCAAAAGGAGGCGCCTTCATCGGCTTGGACCCAGATGCCCAGCACATGCTTGACCCCCTCCATGTCCACTCCGACCGCCAGGTGAGCGGCCCGGTTCTCCACCCTGTGATCGCATCGGACTTTGATGCGGATCGCGTCCAGGTAGATCACTGGGTAGAACGCTTCTAGGGGGCGGTGCTGCCAGTCCAAGACGGCCTCGCATACCGCGTCAGTGATCGTGGAAATCGTCCCAGCGCTGACCTCCACGCCCAGGGTGGAGGCCAGGTGATGGCGGATATCGCGTACCGTCATCCCCCCGGCATACAAGCTGATAATCATCGAATCCAAACCATCAAGGCGCCGCTGTCCTTTACGCACCAGGCGCGGGGTGAACGAGCCCGCCCGGTCCCGGGGAACCTCGATCTCGAAGGCTCCCACCTCCGACATCACGGTCTTCTTCGTCGTGCCGTTCCTCGTGTTCGAGCGCGCCTGCCCACTGGCCTGGCCCTTCTCATACCCCAGGTGCTGGGTCAGCTCCGCGGCCAACCCGCGCTCCAACGCCTCCTTGAGCAACGCCGGCAACAAGCCCTCGCTACCCGTCATCTCGACCTCGCCAGCATCAAGACGCTCAAACAACGCATCCAACGCACCAGAGCGACGAAGCTCCTCCACAGCCTCACGCCCACTAGCGCGAGCCACAACAACATCATCATCATTCATCATGCATCAATCCTTTCAAACAAAAGACGGATACACAGACAATTAAACACGCCCGGTTCTTCGCCGCCGCGTGATCTCCGATTTGTCCCAGGGGCGCACGCCCCGCCAGATCAGCGGGCGCTTGCGTGAGGAGGCGTGTGGCACACTGCCCTCCATGGATACTTCTCCCGATGCTCAGGGCCACACGATTAGCCACGAGGCTATCTACACGTGGATCTACGCCCACCCCAAGAAGACGCTCATCGAGCACGGCATTTGCTTGCCCTCGCGCCGGTGGATGCGCAAGAAACCCCCAGCAGGCGGGCGCAAATCCCCCATCGTTGGGATGCGGTTGATTGATTGAAGCGCCCCTGACATTTCTGATCGGAAAATACCGGGCAACTGGGAAGGCGACCTGATTATCGGCCAAGACGGGGCCAGCGCGTGCGCGACCCTGGTTGAGCGCACGACCCGCTACTTGATCATCGTCGCCTTGCCTCTGGGTCGGAAAGCCGACCAGGTCTGTGACGCGCTCACCCGCCGCATCCAGGGCCTGCCCGACCAAGCGATGCGCACACTGACCTGGGACCAAGGCCGGGAAATGGCCCGCCATCAGCGCCTCACCCACGACACCGGCGTGGAGGTGTTCTTCGCTCACCCCCACAGCCCCTGGGAGAGAGGAACCAACGAAAACACCAACCGGCTCATCCGCCGCTACCTGCCCAAAGGAACCCCCATCACCAGCCACCAACCCTACCTCGACGCCATCGCCTACGAGCTCAACAACTGCCCCAGAGCCACCCTCGGCTACCGCACCCCCACAGAAGCATTCAACGAACTCATTGCTACCACCCATTGACACCGCCCCTTCTTGTAGAATGAAAACCTACTGGGGCATACAACTCCTGATGCCCTTGCCGTATCAAAATGTGTAGCGAAAAGTTGAAGGGACTGCTCATCAAAAAAATATCTGTGTTTCTTGTATCCGCTCTGGCATATTTTGTCGGCGCGTGGCTTTTCGCCGCCATCTTTCAACGGTGCAAGGATCAGGATCAGAGATTTTTTGTGGTCTTCTTATTGATGCCAATCATGTATGTGTGTTTCACGATCCTTCTTCTACTTTTCAATAAACATATCATCGGTATTCAATCTGCCCGCGCGTTGCAACTTTCAGCAGGAGCCTTTATCGGACTCTCAGCTTTTCTCTTTTCACTCGATGGTGTTGGCTCGTTAGTTCATAGTGATTCTTTTTCTCAACTGCTGAGCCAGTTTTCCGTTCCCGCCATCGGCGCTCTTGTTGTTGGTGGTGTGGCGCTTGGGTTTAGCGTTTTTACCCAAGCGCCACACCAAGGAAAAGACCAAATCAATTATCAGTAGATGAATTCAGCTAGCTTTCGACAAGCTGTCAAACGAATCTCTTCCTTGACGTATCCAGCCAGGAACCATCCTAAAACGGCGCTATCCAAGTCGGCATATTCACTTATTTTCTGATACGCCTCAGTGGAATTATTCGCCCCCAAGCTCCAGCCAATCTGCTTGAATCTGTTGGCTAGTTTACTGGAATTGTTGTAGTACTCTCGCAATGTTACTGACAGAAGATGAGCGTTGGAGTCGTTGCCGTTTTCTAGCGTGTTAGCGATGACAATGGCGTCTCCGTCACAGCAGAGGTCGTCACGGTTACAGTTGTTTCCTACCGATTCCCATTCTCCCTTGTCGTTTTTCTTGTCAAGTACTAGCCCCTTCAAGCCAGGATGCTGACGGTAATCGTTACCTTGACCGACTAGAGCTGTGGCCACTTGATCTAGGTTCGCGTTGGGATTCCAGTCAAGCGTTTTCTGAATGTTTTCCATCGCTGTGGCTAGATCTCCGGCCCAGCCAGTCCACGCGTCTGGGATTAGGGGCTCTTCGCATTTAAGGGTGTAGGAGGTGTTGGAATCCGCCGGAGTGGAGGAGGCAGCGTAGGCGGTAGTTTCGGTGGTTGATGAATCCTTGGGCGATGCCGCGGAGGTGTTCGAGGCGTCCGTTGATGGCTTCGGTGGGGCCGTTGCTGGTGTGGGGGTGGTCGAAGTAGGCCAGGATGTCCCCGGCTCTGCGTTTGAAGGTTCTGCCCATGCGGGCTAGTTCGATGCATGTGTGTGGCAAGTCCGGGCGGGTGATCGTCGTGATGAGCTGGCGGAGGGTGTTTTTGCCGCGCCTGGGGTCACGATCACGGTAGGCCGCTAGGAGGTCCTGGTAGATTCTCCAGGTGGTGTGCACGTCAGCGTGGTCGGGGCAGGCGAATAAGGCATCCAAGCGCGCCTGGGATGTGTCGGTGAGGATGTCGGTGCCGGTCAGGAGCGTTTTACGGGCCGCGTACAAGGGGTCGCCCTTGCGGCCGCGATGCCGGCTCTTCGCATTTGAGGGTGTAGGGGTGTTGGGTGGGGTTCGGCGTGTCGTGGCCGGGTAGGGGTCGAGGTCTTTCGATGATGGAGATTCCTACACCGTCCACCTGAAAGACCTCGACATGCCCAATACTACCTTTGATCGCCCCGACCTGAGCGCGTTCACGCGCCTGGATGACCTGGGCCTGGAAGTGACGGGCCAGCGCATTTGGCCAGACCGTGCAGTGTTGGCGTGCCGCATTGTTGGTGAGGATCGGTGGTGTCGACGCTGCGGGTGCCAGGGCGTGGCTCGTGACACGGTGGTCAGGCGCTTGGCGCACGAGCCTTACGGGTGGCGTCCCACGATTTTGCACGTGAGCGTGCGCCGCTACCGGTGTCAGGGGTGTTCTCACGTGTGGCGTCAGGATATGAGTCAAGCGGCCGATCCGCGCGCCAAGCTCTCACGGGCGGCGGTGCGCTGGGCGCTCACTGGGCTGGTCGTCCACCATTTGACGGTGGCGCGCGTCGCCCAGGCCCTCGGTGTGTCCTGGAAGAGCCGCTAACACTGCTGTCCTGGCCGAAGGAGAGTGCTCACTGATCAACGACCCGACCCGGTTCGAAGGCGTGCGCGTCATTGGCGTGGATGAACACGTGTGGCGCCACACCCCATACGGCGACAAATTCGTCACCGTCATCTTGGACTTGACGCCCATCCGAGATCGCAGTGGCCCCTCCCGGCTCTTGGACATGGTCCCGGGCCGATCCAAGCAGGTCTTCAAAACCTGGCTGGCCTCCCAGCCCGATACGTGGCGCGAGTGCATCGAGATCGTCGCGATGGATGGATTCACCGGGTTCAAGAGCGCTGCCGCCGAAGAGCTCCCCGGCGCAAGGGCGGTCATGGACCCCTTCCACGTCGTGCACCTGGCCGGCAACGCCTTGGATGAGTGCCGAAGGCGCATCGGGCAAGAACTCCACCACCGGCGCGGGCGCTCCACGGACCCCCTCTACAAGGCCCGCAGGGTACTGCACACCAGATCCTGCCTACTCACCCTAGGCCAGCAGTACCAGATACTCGACCTGTTTTCCGGCGACGAGCACGTCGCCCTCGAGGCCACCTGGAGCGCCTACCAGAACATCATCAACGCCTACCGCGATCCCAACAAAATCCGCGGTAAGGCCCTGATGGAAGCCGAAATCAACACCCTGACCTCCACGCGCGTACCGAGGAGCCTGACCGAGCTCACCACCTTGGGCAGGACACTCAAACGCCGAGCCACAGACATCCTGGCCTACTTCGACCACCCCCACACCAGCAACGGCCCCACCGAAGCCATCAACGGCCGCCTCGAACACCTACGCGGCTCCGCCCTCGGATTCCGTAACCTCACCCACTACATCACCCGAGCACTCCTCGAAACCGGAGGATTCAAACCCCAACTACACCCCGAATTATGAAGAGCCGGTTTGATCAAAAAAGTTGCATGGCGGGGACGCAGGTGTTGACGCAGTAGCTCAAGGTACTGACGTTCAGTGACTAAGCCCTCGGTGAATAGCGCATAACGTATCTTGAGTTGTTTTGCGTTGCGTAATTTACGTGTATTGCGTCGTCCCATCGACTCTCACTCCTCTTCTCCGGTACGAGGATTGAGGAGTTTGTGAATGAGCGAAGGAACGGTGTAAGGCACTCCGCCGAATCGTCCCTCAAGGTACTGTTTGACGATGTTGCTGCCCTTCTGAAGAGGGAAATCTGCGAGATTGAAGAGTTCGCTGACGCCGTCGCTATCTTTCTCCACGAACCACACCTGCTCACGCTTTTCTCTGTCGCCGCGGCCAGCGTCGAGCAGTGTCATGTCGTGGCTTGTGAAAATGAGTTGAGCTCCGGTTGTATTCACCGAAGGGTCCTCAAACCAGTCGATGATGAGGTGAGAAAGCTGAGGGTGAAGGCTTGAACCCAGTTCGTCGACGACGAGAACGCGACCGTTCCTAAGTGCGCTCACGACGGCAGTTCCGAGAGCGAGCCACGCCATGGTGCCTGTGGACTCGTCGGAGTGCCTGAGCCTTCCGCTATTCGTACCGTGTCGGAAAGAGATTGCGTGCGATGAAGTTGCTCAGGTCTCTTTCCTCCTCGGAGGACTGATCCGGCTGTTCGTCCTGCACATCGTCGGCTGTGGGTGTCAGCATGCGTGTGATGAGCCGGGCAAGCTGTGGCGGAATTGCATGTTCCTCCACCTCAATGTTAGTGATACCGGTATCTGCGATTTGCGCGAGGGTGACGAGGTCATCGAGACGTAGACTCCGTTCTTGGAGCTGTCGGGCGATGCGACCAAGGCGGGCGTTGACCTCGTCATCGCCAACGTGATAGAGGTCAAATCCGCGCATGAGAGCTTCCCAGATGGGCGTCACGGTTTCGTGGTTGAATTGGGCAGCGCGGGAAAGAGCGAGTTCACGTCGGGCAACGTGGGGTATCCTTTTCAGGCCCTTGACTCGTCCGTCAGCATTGCGCACGAACACTTCTTTCCACCGAGTGCTGACGACATGCAGGGACTCTTCGGTGACGCCGTCAGCATCCGTCGCAAATCGATAGGCGTAGCGTTTGCCGGAGACAATGAACTCGAGTTCAAAGGTAGCGGGAGCTGTCATCTGTCCCGGGATAAGCGCAAAGGGGGCTCGAGGGAACTGTGGTTTTTCGAGCCATGATGTTGCCGAGGATCCGATGGCTCCGAGCATGTAATGGAGGGCATCGAGAACGTTTGTCTTGCCGGAAGCGTTCGCCCCGTAGATGCCGTCCACGTGGTGGATGTGATCAGTCCAGGTAGTGCCCTTGGGTGGGCGAAGCGTGGTGAGAGATGAACGTGTGAGGTCGAGTATGGCCTCGTCGCGGAACGACTTGTGGTTTTCGAAGGTGAATCGAAGGAGATGCATGAGAAATTCTACACGATTAGCTGCGATTTGATAAAAGTTATCGGAAATTGTGCGCTTCTCTCACAGTGTGCCTGTGACACGTGGTCGTGATTGATGTGTCTGCAGCCACTCGCCCATGATCGCGAAGGCGCGGTCAAGGTCTCCGATCTGGCAGTGCTGCGCCATGTCCGGGTCTTGCGCGCGACGGAACGCGCGCACGTCCAGCTCTGCCGCGTTCGCCAGCGCCCGGCGCACGTCTCCCAGCCGCTCGAAGGGCACGTACTGATCCGCATCCCCGGCCAGGACCAGGCACGGCTGGGTGATGCGCCCCTCGAAAGGTTCCATCGTGTAGTCGCCGAACGCCCGCAGTACCTCGCTCGGCCTGCTCAGACCCGTCAGGTGCGAGGCCTGCTGCAGTTTCCACGCCAGGTCCGCGCTGAACCTCGGCGCGACGCGCAGCGCGGCGTCGATGAGCCACGCGGGCCTCGGGTTCCCGATGACTGCGTCCGCGATGGGGCGCAGGGGACGAGGCAGTGGCAGCGTCAGGCCGTCCAGGAGCCGGTACATCATGTCGAAGGCGATCACGTGGCTGATGCGCGGGCAGTAGGCGGCCGCACGCATCACCAGGTAGCCGCCGAAGGACACACCCAGCGCGGCGGCGCTGGTCACCCCGAAGTAATCCAAGACCGCGTCCGTGGGGCGCTCCCACTCGGGCTCGAGGGGCATGCCTGCCAGCACCGTGTGCCCCTGACCGGGACCGTCGAAGGTGATGATGTCAAAAGGACGGGTCGGAAAGTGGGATGCGAAGTCGATGATTTCCTCCGCGTACCCGTCGAAGCCGTTCATCATGACGAGCGTGGTCGGGGTGCCCGCCGGGGCTTGCACGCGGTCCGCCGGGTCCGCTTCCCAACGCATCGCGGTGAGCTCCCTGCCGCGATAGGGCACCGCGTGACGGGTGAGCGCGAGGCCTCGGTGGGCCTCGTCGAAGGCGGCTGACATGGCGCCGATGAAGCGCCCCTTGCGCGGGTCGCCGGCGCCCAGGTAGAAGGCCGCGAGCTCGTAGAGGCGCCACGCGGCATCCGCATCCCCTTGCGACTCGAAGCGATCGGCGAGGTGCTGGGCCAACGCCGTGATCTTCTTTGTTGTGCGCAGGTGGGGGAGCGTGGTGGCTGCGACCTTGTCCATTCCGGGGCGATCAAGGATCGGTGCGAAGGTCCGGTTGAGCTGCAGGTCGAATTGGCGATTGCCGGTGTACTCGGTGAACATAACTCGACGCTATCGCCTTCACAGCTAGGGCGGACCGTACAATAACAAACGGTGTGTTGGATACTGGACGACGCGAACGCTATGCGTAGGATAAGCCTATTAATAAAGGAAAACTGATCGGAGAGACATGTTCCTGCGGAGTGCGGATAAGCACGGGCGCGAGGCCGAGCACAACCTGGATCTGCGCATCCGGAAGACGCGTCGGGCGATCCGCTCGGGCCTCATCAAGGCGTGCCAGGCAAAGCCCTACGCGCATGTGAGCGTCACCGACATCTGCTCCGCCTCGATGGTGTCGCGCACGACCTTCTACGACCACTACACCGACAAGGACGCGCTCCTGGCCGAGGTCGTGTCGTTCCTTCTTGAAGAGATCGCCCCTGCCCTCGAGGGCCTGTGGTTCGGCGAGGGACGCGACGCCCGCGCCATCGCCCGCCACCTGGCTGACGTCTACGCGCGCAACGGCAATGCCCTGACAACCCTGCTGGCAATCCGCGTGGGAGGCGACGGAGACTGCACGAGCAGCTGTATCGGACGTGCTGTTCGGTATTTACCGATTGGGCGCGCGGACGCGTCGACGACGAGATGCTTCCACTGGCCGCGGACGTCTACGCGTCCGTCGTCCTCACCTTCATCCGTCGCAGCGCCACGAAGCCGCTGACGGACAAGGAGCTGGCAGCGATCGACCGCGCGCGTGAGCTCTTCATCGCGGGCTTCGGCGCGGCTCCGGTGGGGCAGTGAGCGCCGTTGCCGCCCAGGCGATGTGCGTGAGTGGGGTGAGACGACGCCCCGACGTCACGCCGACGGAGTCGACAGGAGTTCCGGGGAAGGCTCCCAGCAGAAGGTGACGGTGCCGTGTGCTCCCGGAGCACTGGCCGGCATCACGTCGAGGAGGGTGGCCCTGCCCGCGTGCGGCAGCTCCAGTGTTTCTCCGACGGTGACATCGACGGCGTTCACGTAGCCGTCTGGGTACTCCGTCGCGTCGTAGCCTCCGACGACGGTTGCGGTCATGACGCCGTCTACGATGCGAAACCCGGTCCACACGTAGGAAGGCTCCGGCTTATCCGGGTGCGGCCGGAAAACTGCGACTTCGTCGACCGATACTACTTCTCCTGCGCATGGCGCCATGGTTCTATCCTTCGTGGGCGTGAGTGTGGGTGCGGGTGTGGGAAGAGGGGATGCCGTTCCCGTGGCGGTGGGCGTTGGCGAGGCCGTGGTAGGGCTGGCCGTTGGAGTCGGGGTAGGAACAACCGGGGTGCAGCTGGCAAGGGCGAATGCCGCTACGACGGGCAGATAATGCTTCATGATGTTCGGCCAATTGTGGTGGCGCCAAAGTACCGTTCGTAATCCTCCCACGACATTGTAAAGGTGGCGGGTTGGCTTTCCCCCTGTGTTCCGGGATTCGTCCCATGCGGATTGCACAGGGTGATACCGTTCTCGTCGGAAGCGGTAACGGTATACGCGTGTGACTGGTAGAGCCTGATGTCAGCGGTCGTTCCGTTGCTCGTGGTCACGGTTACCGTCGCCATTCGCTGGTTGTCGTACTGTTCGAGGCTCGTGGCTGATTCAGCGATGATGGGGAGGTGCTGGCTACTCGCCGCTTGGATGCGGGCGCGCTCGCTGGGCGTGTAATCAGGTGATCCTTCATCGGAACGAAGGGTGTATCCGGTGTGCTGTGTCAGCGTGTGGAGAGCCTTTTCGCTCCAGCCTCCGGACATGCCGTAATGCGGTTGTCCTGAGTCGTTCGCACCTCCGCCATGAGCTTGCCCATAGGCTGCTTCCATGAGCGAATAGACCGTGACTTGGCCGTTCTGCGTGACGCCATTGAGGTAGTAGTCGTGGACGAGGATCCGTTGTGTGCCAGAGCGGGTTGGATCGGCGGGATCGTTAAAGATAGTGACGTAGTAGCCGTCAATGTGTGTTTTAGACGCATCGTAGTGGGGTTCGATCAGTGACGCGAGGAGTTCCTGTCCCTCGGGTGATTGAGCAAGTCCCATCAGTGAAGAGAGGTAGTAGCAATCACCGATATTGCCTTGCTTCATTCCTGAGAAGTCGAAGGAACCGTTGAGTAGGTCGTTAAGATCGGCATTGATCTGGTCAATCTGCGTGTCAGTGAAATGCGCGCGCTGACCGGTCTCGGTTGGATTTCCGGACTGATCGACAGTGATGGGTTCATCGTGGAACGTCTGAGCGAGTTCCTGGCCGTGCTGCTCGGTCGCCTGTTTGACCTCGATAATCTTAGCGTAGGCGGCGAAGGCGAGGGCAGCTGCCTGCACGCACAGCTCCTGGTAGACGAGGGGCCGGAGTGCGGCAGGGGTCTTGGCGAACTCTTGGTCAAGTTTCTCGGCGTGGTAGCGGAGCTGTTCGATATAGCGCTGCCCTGAGTCTACTGTCCAGCCTTGCTTCTCGAGGACGGAAGCGCCGTCGATGATGCCCTCTCCCAGGTTCAGATACCTGTGATAGGTGCGCTTAGATGACCTATGAAAGCTGGCCCTCGCGAATCCGACCCATGAGGAGAGTGTGTCATCAACGGCGTAAATATCGTCGGCGGCTGAAGCGATCTGCTGTCCTACCTGCTTCCAGGCAGCCGCCGCAGCAAAAATCGCTCCTGACTGACCGGGCACATCGTTGATCCACGACACAAAGTTAGTCATTGGGGGTCCTTGCTGTCACAGGGGGATCGCGATGTCGCGTGTAAACGCCGACGCCCAGGCGGCGTCCTGATCGACGCTGTGTCGACTCGTGTCATTGAGTGCTTCTGAGGTCATGGCGTGCCATTGCCGGATGCGTTCGCGTCGAACATCCACGCCTCGCACAAATCGGGTATTCCCAGCGCTCATGGCTAGGCCTCCGAGTGCGCTGGGGCTGGGAGACGGTGGCACTTGGATGCCGTCGGTGGCCTCGCCGATTGCGTCCAGGACGTTCGCAGCCTTCGTGATGTCGTCAGGGTTGATCTGAAGGTCCGTGGACATAATCTCCCTATCATCGCGTGCCGTTGTCGCTGTGTTCGGGAAGGCTATCACGCGGTGCGAATCGCTTTCAAGCTCAGGTTGGAGCCTCGGCGATAGCAGGGGGGTCCGCACGCGTACTGCTGGACGTGCTGTTCGGTATTTACCGATTGGGCGCGCGGACGCGTCGACGACGAGGTGCTCCCCCCTGGCCTCGGACGTCTACGCCTCCGTCGTCCTGACCTTCATCCGTCGCAGCGCCGCCAAGGCGCTGAGTGAGAAGGAACTGGCCGCCATCGACCGCGCCCGCGAGCTCGTCATCGCAGGCTTCGGCGCTCAGTATCTCAGCGGTAGATCTGAGACCTGTGATCGATGGTGATGGCGAGGATCAATAGCTCGTCATCTTCGATAGAAGCAATAATCCGATAGTTGCCGACACGGTATCGCCAGAAGCCAGCGAGGTTGCCGGTCAGTTCCTTCCCTTGCGAGTGGGGATCCTCGCCACTCGCGATTTCGCGGAGATAGTCGATGATGCGTCTTGCGGTCGGCTTATCGAGCTTGCTGAGCTGTTTCAGTGCGCGCGGCGACAGCTCAGCCCTCCAGGCCAAGGGTCGTCACCGCCTCGTCGAGGCTCACCGATGCGACTCGCCCGGCGCGAATGTCCTCGAGCTCTGCCTGCAGAGAGTAGGCCAGCTCGATCTCCTCGAGCGCAGACGCGATGGCGCGATTCATGTAGAACGATTTCGTTCGTCCCATCCGCCGCGCAAGGGCCGTGAGCCGGGCGTCGATCTCGGGATCGAGCTTGACGGAGCGTGCAACACGTGCCGTAGACATGCGTCCTCCTCAAAAAGTGACTACGCGTAGTCTATCTCTCTTTGGAAATAGTTGGAAGAGTATGTGATGCTCGATGAGTCGGGAATGACATGGTCGTCAAAATGCTATCAACGCCCGATAATCTAGGATCAAGATACTAATAGCGAACAGAGTGTCCGATAAAGACGTGTGCGTCCCAATCGCTACCTACGCGAAAGTGTTACCGTTAGCGCATTCCAGACCCCGGCCTCGTCAATGAAGACCCTAGGAGCACCCATGAGCACCGACCCCCGCGTCTCCATCGCCGCCGCCGACACCGCGCTCGGCATCGAATTCGGCTCGACCCGCATCAAGGCCGTGCTGATCGGCCCCGACCACGAGGTGCTCGCCACCGGCGGCCACGGGTGGGAGAACCACCTCGAGGGAGGCCTGTGGTCCTATCGCCTCGACGAGGTCGTCGCCGGCTGCAAAGTGCCTACGCCTCCCTGGTCGCGGACGTGCGCGAGCGCTACGACGTCACCCCCACGTCGTACGGCTCGATCGGTATCTCGGCGATGATGCATGGCTACCTCGCCTTCGGCGCGGACGATAGCCTGCTCGCGCCCTTTCGCACGTGGCGCAACACCAACACGGGTCGCGCCGCGGACGAGCTCACCCGCCTCTTTGGCTTCAACATCCCCCTGCGCTGGTCGATCGCCCATCTGCATCAGGCGGTCCTCGACTCCGAGGAACACGCGCCGCGCGTCGCTCGCCTGACGACGCTGGCCGGGTGGGTCCATCATCAGCTGACGGGACGCCATGTCCTGGGCGTCGGCGACGCCTCGGGCATGTTCCCGATTGACTCGACTACGGGAACCTACGTCGAGTCCTACCTTGATCAGTACGAGGCCCTGGTCGAGGGCCGGGTCCCGTGGCGTCTGCGCGACATCCTCCCGACCGTGCTGAGCGCCGGCGAGGACGCAGGCATACTAACCCCCGAGGGCGCCGCGCTCATCGACCCGACCGGGACGCTGCGACCCGGCATCGCGCTCTGCCCGCCCGAGGGCGACGCGGGCACAGGCATGATCGCGACCAACGCGATCGCGCAGCGCACCGGCAATATCTCGTGCGGCACCTCCGTCTTCCTGATGGCCGTCCTCGAGCGTTCCCTCACCGAGCTGCACACCGAGATCGACATGGTGACCACGCCCGACGGCTCGCCCGTCGCCATGGTTCACTCGAACAACGGTGCCTCCGAGATCGACGCGTGGGTGGGTTGGTTCGCGGACTTCGCTCGCCTGGTCGGCGCCGACGTCAGTGTCCCGGCGATCTACGACGCCCTCTACAACCACGCGCTCACCGGCGAGGCCGACGCCGGCGGCGTCATGGCCTACAACACCCTGTCCGCCGAGCCGCTCGTCGGCCAGGAGGCCGCGCAGCCGGTCTTCACGCACACCGCCGACGCGCGCGTGAGCCTGGCGAACGCCGTGCGCGCCCAGCTCATGAGCATCTTCGCGGCCGTGCGCATCGGCATCGACATCCTGCGCGAGGAGGGGGTGCGCCTCGACTCGCTCTTCGCCCACGGCGGCCTCTTTAAGACGCCGCGTGTCGCCCAGCAGATCCTCGCCGACTCGCTGAACATCCCCGTCTCCGTTGGTGACACCGCGGGCGAGGGTGGCGCGTGGGGCATCGCGGTACTCGCGCGCTACCGCGGTATCCTCGCGGGGGGCGAGGCGGGCCTCGCACTGCCGGAGTACCTCTCTGAGCGCGTCTTCGCGGGCGCCTCGGTGGCGACCCTCGAGCCCACCGCCGAGGGCGTGGCCGGGTACGAGCGTTTCCTCGACGCCTACCGCGCGTCCCTGCCCGGCGTGGAGGTCATCGCCCGGGGCCGCTGACGAGACGCGAGGCTCGGGCGGACTGGCGCTGCCCTGACGCTGCTCTGACGCTGCTCTGATATATGTTTACCCAAAAATGTCGCATGCAATTCCCCGCGACCTATTTCAAATATTGAAATCAGATCGTTGGAATTCCGGGCAATTCTCGATACCTAATAAAAGATAGGGGAACCAAATTGCATGCGACATTGGGGGGAGGCGCGGGCTGGGGTCAGTGGACCGGCTCACCCAGCCCCGGCCTCGTCGATTCAGCGAAACCCGCTACGATTACTCCCATGGGTAAAGCTAGCCGCCGTAAGAAGGTCACCGATCCCGCCAAGCTCAAGGCGTATCGCCCGCCGATCCCCTTCGTCGCGCGCCCCTACGAGGGCCTGCCGAAGGAGATCGAGCTGGTCGCTATGCGCGAGCTCATCCCGGCGGCGACGCTGACCGCACGCACCGACGCCGACCACGGCGCCGTCGAATTCGACTTCGTCACCCTCCTGCCCGAGGGGCACCCCGCGATGGTGCGCCCCGACGGCCGCATCCTCGTCGCGCTGCAGACCCGCTCGAACTCTGCGGATCTGAGCCACGACGCGGGAGCCGCGCTGCTCGCGGCGATCGCGGCGAAGGAGGCGGGCGACGAGGGCGTCATCTCGATCGACGTGCGCGAGCCGTCCGAGCGTCTCCAGGACATCGTTGACGTCGACAGCTTCACGGACATGAAGCTCGAGGAGGACTTCTCCTTCTGGTTCGACCCCGCCGAGGAGATCGACGAGTCGACGCGCCGCGCGCTCGAGCAGAACCGCGACGAGATCATCCCGACCGAGCCCGTGCCCGGCGTCCCCGGCGCGTACTGGTGCGAGATGAACCGTAACTTCGTGCGTTTCCTGACGGACAACGACGAGGCCAAGCTCTTCGACGCGCTGGCCCGCCTGGCCGCGCGCGGCGAGGCTAACGTCGGTGAGGGCTCGCGCTACGTGGGCTCCTTCCGTGCGTGCGGCCTCATCGTCCCGGTCTTCGAGCTGCCCGAGCGCGCCAGCGCGGCCGACGTCGCGCCCGGCACGCAGGCCCTCGCCGAGGCCCTCGCCGAGGCCCTCACCGTCACCGACCGTCTGGATGACAAGGAGCGCCGCGCGCGCCAGGGCCTCGTGTCCCGCGCCGTGACGATCCGCTGACGAGTTTTTACCTGCCGTTTAGGCAGACTTGTCGCTCACATTACGGGTGGCAGGGCGCGAGAGTGCCCCGCCACCCGTAGACTGTTAGTCGTGAACTATCCAAGCGGATCCCGAGGATCCCACCCGCAGCGCGTCGCCGCCGTCATCGCTGCACACAATGTCGGCCGCGCCGTCGCCGCCACCGTGCGCGCGTGCCGCGCTATACCCGGTGTTGACCTTCTCATTGTCGTCGACGATGGCTCCACCGACGACACCGGGCGGGCCGCCAGAGCCGCGGGCGCCGTCGTCGTGCGCCACTCCGTCGAGCGTGGGCGCGCCTCGGCCATCGAGACCGGCGTGAAGGTGGCCGCCATGCGCGACCGCCCCGACGGGCCGCCCCGCCACATCCTTCTCCTCTCGCCCGACCTGGGCGACTCCGCCGTCGAGGCCACCGCCCTGGTCGAGGCCGTCTTCGCCCGACAGGTCGACATGGCGATCGCCGTCCCGGCCACCGGCCGCGAGTACTCGGGCTACGGCCCCGCCGTGGTGCGCCGCCTCATCCGCCGCAAGACCGGCTGGTACTGCCACTACCCCCTGAGCTACCAGCGGTGCCTGACGCGCGAGGCCATCGACGCGGCCATGCCCTTCGCGGGACGCTACGCGCTCGAGGCCGCGATGACGATCAGCGTCCTGCGCGCAGGATTGTCCGTCATGGAGGTTCCCTGCAACTTCACGCACTCGGGCGCGGACCGATCGCTGGGCTCCCTGAACCGCCCGGCGCGCATGTTCGACGCGGTGCGAGCCACCGTCAGCCAGGTCTTCCACTCCGACGCTCGATCGAAGCGCCGAGCCGACCATGAGCAGGGGATCGGCGTGCCCTACCCGGCCCCGGCCTCGTCGCGCGACGAGGCGGACGCGGCCGACTCTCCCGGAGCGTGCCGGACGGAGATGGTCGGGTGAAGCGCCCGGATCGATTAGCCGTCGGTCGCGTCGTTGCGACCTGGTGGCTGCCCACCGTCATTGCGTGCGCCGTCGGCGCGCTCTACGTCTTCTATTCTGTGGCCCAGTGGCGCGCGCTCGTCGTGCCCTCCTGGGACCTGGGGATCTTCGCCGAGGCCGTCCAAGCCTACTCGCGCTTCGAGGCGCCCATCGTCCCCATCAAGGGGCCGGGCTACAACCTGCTGGGTGATCATTTCCATCCGATCCTGGCGCTGCTGGGGCCGGTGTATCGGCTCTTCCCCTCGGCGCTCACGCTTCTCGTCGTCCAGGACGTATTGATCGCCGCGTCGGTCGTGCCGGTCGCGCGCTTGGCGCAGCGCCTGCTCGGTCGGGGCGGTGCGCTCCTCGTCGGGCTCGTCTACGGGCTGGGCTGGGGGCTGCAGGGCGCAGTCGGTGCGCAGTTTCACGAGGTCTGCGTGGCGGTTCCGCTGTTGGCGCTCGGGGGCGTCGCCTTCGTGGAGCGGCGGTGGGGCGCGTGCATGGCGTGGCTGGCTCCGCTGGTCCTCGTCAAGGAGGACTTGGGTCTCACGGTTTTCATGGCTGGCCTGGCGATCACGTGGCGTGCGCGCGGCGAGGGTCGGCCCGCGGTCCTGCGGGGCCTGGCATACGCGCTGTTCGGCATCGTCGCGTTTGTGGTGACGGTGAAGCTGTTGCTGCCCGCCATGAATCCCGCGGGCACGTGGGCCTACTCCCTCGACGGGTCCGCGACCGGGGCGGGCACGCCGATGGGCGGTTCGACCGCAGCGCGCGAGGTCCCCTCCCTGTGGGACATCCTGACGACCCCCTCTGTCAAGCTTGCGACGCTCCTCGTTCTTCTCGCGGGGGCCGGCTTTGTCGGCGCGAGCTCGCCCTGGTTCGCGCTCGTCCTGCCGACGCTCGCCTGGCGATTCGCGGGCTCCGTCGATACCTACTACGTGTGGGACTCGTGGCACTACAACGCCGTGCTGGTTCCTATCGCCGCCTGTTCCCTGCTTGACGTGATCAACCGGTGGCTCGCGCCGGAGCGCGCCGCCGTAGGGGACGACACGGATTCTGAGGACGACGCCCCGGCCTCGGCGACGCGAGGGAGGCGCGCGGGAGCGTGGGCGGTGGCCTGCGTGCCCGCGCTGTCTCTGGCGATCACGGCCTCGGCGCTGCCCCTGTGGCAGCTGCCCACACTCACGGAGGACCCGCGCATGGCGGCCGCCCAAGGCGCGCTCGACGCCGTCCCCGAGGGGGCGAGCGTCGAAACCGACACGACGCTGCTGGCCCGGCTGGTGCCCGGGCGCGAGGTCTACTGGGTGGGGACGAGCGGCACCATGGATACCCCTCCGGAGTATGTCGTCATCGATGTGCGCTCCTACGCCTGGGGCGGCCAGCAGGTCGATGCCGAGTCGTGGGGGAGGGCCGCGCACCCCGGCCACACCTACGAAACCATCTACTCCAAGGCGGGCTTCCGCGTCGCGCGGCGTACCTCGTAAGGTGGCAGGTGCCGCGCAGCCGGACGCGCCGGCGGAGCGGCACCCTTGCGTCAATTCCTACTTGGTGCTGCCGTGATGGCATATGCAAGCGTGCCAGATGTATAGGCCGGCATTGCTGTTATCTGCTACCAAAGACCATTTCGCCACGTGTGTATGTTTCGACTCAGTTAATGAGACCCACGATTCTTTCGAGTTTCCCGAGGTAACCGAGATCATCCATTGCTCGGTCAGCAACATGCCAATTACCGTGGCGATCTTCGCTGAAGTCTCTCTCTGGATCCAGCAATTGCAAGATGTTCAGAATGTAGGACTGGCAACGTCTGTAGAGATACTTGTTATCCTTGCAATCCTGTTCCTCGCTGGCCCGGTTGAGCCAGTTGAGTACGGCGAGTTCCTGGTCGCCCTTTGTCGGCGGTGAATCGGACATGTGCATGCTCCTCGATGAACGCAGGTAGACGCTTCGTTCAACGGTTTAACGCTGAGTGGAAAGAAGCTGATGTGGCACAAGCTCAGCGCATGAATAAAACGTGTGAACTAGCCGACGATCGTGTTCGGATTTGCTGGTCAAGGTGCTGTGTGTGGCTGGGACTAGAGAGTGATGGTCAGACCCATAGTGGCAGGTGTTCAAGGTGAGGGAGGCAGGTGTGCCGATGCGGAATCAGGTGGGTAGTGCGCCTCCGAGAAAATACTTGTTGCGTTGGGCGCTGCACCCGATCCGTGGGCATTGCACCTCTTCTGATCGGGTGTAGCGCCCCACATCGGGTGTATTGCGTACTGAGAACAAGACGCGGTTGCTCTGTCGGCTTCATCAGTCAGTCGAACACGTCGCGCAGGCGAGATACGGTGCGTGCAACGTGTGCGTGACGTGTCGGGTCGGAATCTAGCCGGCGCTCTTGCTCGCTGATGAGCTCCATTGCTGCATCCGGCCAAGGCCGTCAGCAGCAATGGGAGTCGAATTTCTCGCCGGTGTGCTCCGCCCTACTTCGCCGTGCGCAGCCGCAGCGAGTTGAGGACCACGAACACGGACGAGCAGGCCATCGCGGCGCTGGCCAGCATGGGGGAGAGCAGCCCCGCGATCGCGAGCGGCACCATCAACACGTTGTAGAAGAACGCCCAGAACAGGTTCTCCTTGATGATGCGCAGCGTCCGACGCGACACGCGGATCGCGGTCGCCGCCGAGGTCAGGGACGAGTTCATGAGCGTCATGTCCGCGACCTCGATCGCCACGTCGGTGCCCGAGCCCATCGCGATGCCCAGGCCCTTCGTGCTCGCCTGCGCGAGGGCGGCCGCGTCGTTCACGCCGTCGCCCACCATCGCGACCGTGCGCCCCTCGGCCTGAAGGGAGGCGACGGTGTCGCGTTTGCCGTCGGGCAGGACGCCCGCGATGACGCGGTCGATCCCAACCTGGTCTGCGACGTGGCGCGCCGCGGGCCTCGTTGTCGCCCGTCAGGAGGATCGGCTCGATGCTGAGCTCGCGCAGCTGAGCAATCGCATCAGCCGACGACTCCTTGACCGTGTCGCGCACGACGAGAGCGGCGATCGCGCGGCCATCGACGCGCTCGGGAATCACCAGGGACGAGGCCGTGGCCCCCTCCCGCTCGCCGGCGCCCGAGATGGTACCGGGCTGGGTGGGGGTACCGGTATCCCCGGTCGCGCTGCCGCCGGAGGTGGGTGCGCCGTCGGCGGTCGCGGCCTCGGTGCGGGAGGTGATGGTGCCGGTGTAGCCGGCGGCATTCACGACGGCCTCGAGCTCCTCGTTGCTATGCGGGGAGGTGAGCGTGATGCGCGCGGACTCGGTGGCGAGGTTGACTTCGGCCTTCACGCCGTCGAGCTTGCCGAGCTTGCGTTCGACGCGGCGCACGCAGGACGCGCAGGTCATGCCGCCCACGCTCATGGTGAGCGTCGCGAGGGGCAGATCCGCGTTGGGGCCGGGGAGCGTGACGGGCGCATGCGCCTCGGGCGAGGCGGCGACTGCCGCCGGGGTGGAGGTTGCTGCGGAGCCCAGGTTCGGCGCGAGGGCGGCGACGACGGCGGAGGCGCCCGAGGCCTCGGCCTCGCGGACGGCGTCAAGGAGAGAAGCGGGCACGTCGATGCCGAGGGAGGCGAGCCACGACGGGCGGCCGACGAGCACGCCGCCGCGGGCGGTGAGGCCGACGACGCCGAGTCCGGGCTGGTTCGCGAACGCGGTCACGGACTCCAGCGACAGGCCACGGTCCGCGGCGCCCGACGTGATCGCGCGGGCGACGGGGTGTTCGGAGAGGGATTCGACGGAGGCGGCCAGGGACAGGGCCGAGGCCTCGTCCACCTCAGGGGAGCCGCCCGCGCCGGGAGCGACCGCGACGGACTCGAGGGACATGACGCCCGTGGTGACGGTGCCCGTCTTGTCCAGGAGCATCGTGTCGATTGAGCGCGTCTGTTCGAGGATTTCCGCGTTCTTGATGAGGATGCCGAGCTGCGAGGCGCGCCCCGACCCGACGAGGATCGCGGTGGGTGTGGCCAGGCCGAGTGCGCACGGGCACGCGACGACCAGAACGGCGACGGCCGCCGTGAACGCGGCCTGTACGCCGCCGCCCGCGAGCAGCCACCCCGCGAGGGTCAGCAGGGAAACGACGATGACGATCGGCACGAACACGCCGGAAATCTGGTCCGCGAGGCGCTGGACGGGGGCCTTGCCGGCCTGGGCCTCGGCGACCATACGCCCGATCTGCGCGAGCGTCGTGTCGGATCCGACGCGGGTGGCGCGCACCAGCAGGGAGCCCCACGTGTTGACGGTCGCGCCCGTCACGGCGTCGCCGGGGGCGGCGTCCACGGGCACGGATTCGCCCGTGAGGAGCGAGGTGTCCAGGGCGGAGGAGCCCTCGACGATGATGCCGTCGGTCGCCACCTTCTCGCCCGGGCGCACCGCAAAGAGGTCCCCGACCTGCAGGGACGAGGCGGGCACGACCTGTTCGCTGCGCTCGCCCGTTGCGGGGTCGACGGTCACGAGCGTCGCCTCCTTGGCGCCCATGCGCAGCAGCGACCGCAGCGCGTCGCCCGCGCGGTAGCGTGCGCGTGCCTCCAGGTAGCGGCCCGTCAGCAGGAACACGACGATCATGCATGCGCCCTCGAAGTAGATCTCCGCGTGGCCCGCGTGCGCCGCGCGCGGGATCAGGCTCATCTGCATGCGCATCCCGAGCATTCCGGCGCCGCCCCACAGGAGGGCCCACCAGCTCCACAGCGTGGAGGAGATGACGCCGAGGGAGACGAGCGTGTCCATCGTCGTCGACCCGTGGCGCCCGGCCGCGAAGGCCGCCCGGTGGAAGGGCCACGCCCCCCACGTCACCACTGGGATCGAGGCCGCAGCGACGACCCACTGCCACCCCGTGAACTGCCAGGCGGGCACCATCGACAGGAGCATCGCGAGGATGCCCAGGGGCGCGGAGACGATGAGGCGGCGGCGCAGGTCGGCGGCGTGGGCGCGGGTGCCCTCGCCCACCTGGGGGGTGGGGGCCGAGGCCTGGGATGCCCCGTGCGAAGAGGCGGTAGCTGTGTGGTCGTGCGTCACGGAATCAGTGGACATAGGTACCCTCCGGGGGTATGTATCGGTGGAAGGAAACGAGGCCAGGGAAGGTGCCCCGGCCTCGTCGGTGAGGTGTGGAAGTCCTCAGAAGTCGCGCGAGATGCCGACCAGCGTGTAGCCGGCCTCGGACACCGCGTCGCTCAGCGCCGCGTCGTCCAGGGGGGTATCGGTCAGGACCGTCACCTTGGAGGTGGCGCCCGAGTTGAGGATGACGTCGACGTTCTTGACGCCGGGGATCTCGCCCAGCTCTTCTTTGACGCTCATCACGCAGTGGCCGCAGGTCATGCCGTCGACAGACAGCTCGATGGTGCGATCGATCTCGGTGGTCATGGTTTCTCCTTGTTATTAGGACTTGATGAGGCGCGCGATAGCCGCGGCCGCCTCGTCGACTTTGGCCTGCGCGGCCTCGTCGGATTCGCGCGCCGCCGTGACGACGCAGTGGTTCATGTGGTCTTTGAGCAGGTTGACCGCGACGGAATCGAGCGCGGACTGCACGGCCGAGACCTGCGTGAGGATGTCGATGCAGTAATCGCCCTGCGAGATCATGCGCTGCAGGCCGCGGACCTGGCCCTCGATGCGGCGCAGGCGCGCGAGGTGATTCTCGGTGTTGCCGTGGTAGCCGTGCTCGGTGCTCATAGTGATGATGGTACCCCTAGGGGGTATGGGTGTCAAGGGGATGTCGTCACTGAGCGCTGTGGGGGTGGCGACACGCATCCCACAATGCGGCGCGCCCAGCCCCGGCCCGCCGTAGGGTGGAGGGAGCACACAGGTAAGGAGAGGACATGAAGCGACGCCCGCGTCGGCGCTACCGCGCGATCCGTCGCGTCCCCCAGGCCTACCCCGGCTTCTACCTGCGCCTCAAAGTCGCCCCCATTGTCCCCGCCCTTGCGGCCACGGTCGCCGTCGGTGCCCTCGCCGAAATCCCCGCACTGCCCGAGGACGTGCGTGCTCGCGCGCGTTCCCTCTCCGACGACATGGGCACCGTGATCAGCGAAAAATCGCAGCGCATCTTCTTCGATACCCCGGGCCTCGACACGCTCCTCATTCGCTCCCTCTCACACGTCGCGCGGCGCACCGCGACCGTCGGGCGCGCGTGGGCGCGAGCGGTCGTCGCCATCGGCGCGGATAGGGACGGGCGCATGGCCCGCATGCTGCCCCTCATCCCCAGACGCGGATACGACGCCCTCATGACCGGCATGCTGACGATCGGTACGGCCGTGGGCGCCCTGCGCGGCGGCGAGGTTCACGTCGCACTCCTGCGCGACTCCGACGCCGACCCCGCGTTCCAGGACCCGCTGCCCGGCCACCCCGAGGCCCAGATTCGCCGCGTCGACGCACCCGCGCTGCTCTCCGACATGTGCGCCGACATCGACGAGCTCTACTGGTCGCGCACGATCGGCCCCGCTGTCAAGATCACCCGCGTCGGCGAAGGCCAGGCGCGCCGCTGGCTCCTCTCCCTGGTCGGCACCGAGTCCATGACCTGGCGCTCCACGAACAACCCCGCCGACGTGGAGACGAACATTCGCCTCATGCTCGGCCTGGAGGCCTCGATGAGCGTCGGCGTCGTGCGCGCGATCCACGCCGCCATGGAACGCGACGGAGTGCCCGCCGACCGGTGGGCGCGCGAGCCCGTGCTCATCTGCGGCCACTCCCAGGGTGGGATCGTCGCCGCCGCCCTCGCCTCGGTCCCACCGCACGAGGCCGGGGTGAACGTCGTCGGCATCCTGTCCACGGGCGGCCCGAATCGCCGCATCCGCGTGCGCCCCGACGTGGTGACCGTCGCCGTCTACCACGACCAGGACGTCATGCCGAGCCTCGACGGCTCGCCCGACCGGGCCCCCGACCGGCGCGTCACCGTCGGGCGCAGCCTCGTGAGGCCTCGGACCCGCCCCCTCTACTACGCGCACTCCTCCTCGACCTACACTGAGACCGTGCGCCTCCTCGAGCGCAAGGTCCGCGTGACCCCGTGGGGCAGGCTGGCCTCGTCGATGGCGGCACTCCAGGATTTCCTGCCCACCCCGGGCGAGGCCACGCGCGTCATGCACTACGAAATCTGGCAGGACATCCTGACCCCCACCGCCGACGCCGCGTGGGACACGGTCGCCGCGCTTGAACGCGGGGGCTCCTACGAACCCGCCACCTACCCGATCGACTATGCGGTCACGGCCCCCCGCCTGCCCCGCGTCGCACGCCCCAAGCGCCGCCGCCCGTCGGTGTTCGGCGCCCTGCCCGCGCTCGTTCCCTTCAGAAAGGACAGGTCATGAACGACCCACACGCCCCCCCTGCGCGAGGTGCGCCGCTGGATGCGCGTCTCGACCCCCGTCAACAAGGCGGCCTCCTCAGGCCTGCGCGGCCGTCTCCCGCAGATCGCCGGGCCGCTCATGATCGGCGCGCTTGGCGTGGGTGCCCTGGGCGCCGGGATCGCGTGGCGTGCCCTGTCCTCGACGCGCGGAACCGGACGCACGCAGCGCTTCGTGGACCTCGCGACAGCCGCGCTCGACGCGCGCTTCCCGGAGAGGGCCACGGACGAGGCCGGGGCCGGTGTCAATGACGCCAGTTCCGGTCAGCACCGCGTCGTCAACGTGGAGGTCGGCGAGGGATTCGGGCGACCCTCCCTCGTGTCCATCGACGTGGTCCTGCCCGCCCAGGATGCGCTGACCGACCCCGTGGCGGCGACGTCGGCGCTCGACGAGGTCACCCGCGCGATCTGGAACAATCCCGAAATGGTGCCGGTCAGCGTGCGCGCCCGCATCCTCGTCGCGCGCACGGACGACAACGACGAGGAAGGGCCTGGCGGCGCCCGGCGCTCAGACTGACGCGGTCATCGATATGACCGCCCTAGGCTTCGCCGACGAGATCGCGCGCCCCGACGAGCTGTACGATCGCTACGGCGCGCCCGAGTGTGACCCCGCCTGGAGGCCGTGACCGGACCGTGAGCCAAGGCCTCGTTGAGGTCTGGAAAAAATAGAAAGGGCGGCGAGGCGCGGAACAACCGCGCACCCGCCGCCCCAACCGCTAGAGCTCAGGCCTCCCAGCGCGCCAGGCGCTCGGACAGGCCGATGTAGGTCGCGGGGGTCAGCGCCAGGAGGCGCTCCCCCACCTCGGCCGGCAGACCCAGGCCCGCGATGAACTCATGCATGTCTTCCGCGCCCACCTCGTGGCCGCGCGTCAGCTCCTTGAGACGCTCGTAAGGGTTCGCCATGCCGGTCGCGCCCGCGATCGCGGCGGCGCGCATCGCCTGCTGGACGGCCTCGCCCAGCACCGCCCAATTCGCATCCAAATCGCGGGCCATACGAGCCGCGTTGATCTCGATGCCATCCAGGCCACGCACCAGGTTGTCGTAGGCCAACACCGCGTGACCAAACGCGACGCCCACGTTGCGCTGCGTCGTCGAATCCGTCAGGTCGCGCTGCATGCGGCTGGTCACCAGCGTCGCGCCCAGGGAATCCAACAGCGCGTTCGACATCTCCAGGTTCGCCTCCGCGTTCTCGAAGCGGATCGGGTTCACCTTGTGCGGCATCGTCGACGAACCCGTCGACCCCTGCGCCGCCAGGTTCTGGTGGAAGTAATCCATCGAAATGTAGGTCCACGCATCCGTCGCCAGTTGTGGGCGATACGGCCCGCGCGCGCCACGTCCGCGTACAGCTCCGCCTGCCAGTCGTGCGACTCGATCTGCGTTGTCAGCGGGTTCCACGTCAGGCCCAGGCCCTCCACGAAAGAGCGAGCCAACGTCGGCCAATCCGCGCCCGGCACCGACACGACGTGCGCGGCCCACGTGCCCGTCGCGCCGTTGATCTTGCCCAGGTACTGAGTGGCCTCGACGCGCTTGATCTGGCGGGACAGGCGGTGCGCGAACACCGCCATCTCCTTGCCGATCGTCACCGGCGTCGCCGGCTGTCCGTGCGTGTGCGCCAGCATCGGAACGTCCGCCCCGGCCTCGGCCAATCTGCGCAGGCGATCGAGAAGCGCGCGGATCGACGGCAGCCACACCTGCTCGGTCGCCGCCTTAATCGTCAGCGCGTACGCCAGGTTGTTGATGTCCTCGGAGGTGCAGAAAATGTGGACGACCTCGCGCAGGGAGGGCAGGGACGTGCCCTCGCCCAGCTTGCCGGCCGCGGCCTCCAGATACTCGCCGATCAGGTATTCGACGGCCTTGACGTCGTGGCGGGTGACGGCCTCGAACTCGCCCAGGCGCTTGATGTGGTCGGCTCCGAAATCGCGGGGCAGCGCGCGCAGATAGTCGCGCTCGGCGTCGGTCAGCGTGGGCGCGCCCGGCAGGACCGAGTTGTCGAGCAGGAAAACCAGCCACTCGATCTCGACGTGCACGCGCGCGCGATTCAGGCCCGCCTCGGACAGGTAGTTCGCCAGCGGCGCGGCCACCGCGCGGTAGCGCCCGTCCAGCGGGCTGAGCGGCTCACCCCCGCCCGCCAAGTCCGAATAGCCGTGGGCAGTGGAGAACAGTGTCATCGTGTCGCTCATACCCCCTATCTTCCCAGAACGGTGGGCCTTCGGGACGCTGAGTCCGCGCGGCGGTTCGTGGCGTGGGTAACGCACGAGGCCGGGGCCGGGTCATGCGGTTCTTCGCTCGCGTGGCCTTTCGCCGGGGTGCCCGCCCGCCGTCCACAGGGCAGGCGCGGACGGATCGGCTATCCACAGGGGGAGCATGAATGAGGCGCCCATCCACAGGGGGAGCGCCCAGCCGGCGCCCATCCACAGGTGCGCGTCGGCGGGTAGCGACCCGCCTAGCCTCGCGCGTAGCGTCTTGATTGTCACGACAACGCTTCCAACGAAGGGAGTCCCCATGCTCATCGATGCGCTCGGGCCCTCCGGGCCCCTCAACTCCGCCCACGGCCTCGTCGACGACCTGCGCGCAGTGCTCGCGGATGCCTCGTGCCCCCAGTGGACGGGGACCGCAGGAGATGGATACCGGGCCAGGCGCGACGAGGCCGTCGCCCAGGCCCACACGGTCCTCGACGAGATCTCGCAGGCCCTGGACCTGGTCCCCTCATTCGAATCGGAATGCGCCAAGACGCTGGCTGCCGCACAGCGTGCCATGTCGACCTCATGCAAGGTCGGCATCGGCATGGCCCTGTCGGGGAGATGGTGACCGTGTCCTTCGATCCCCATCGCGACGTGTCCGTCGTCTCCGGCCCCTTCAGCGTCGACGTCAACGAGCTGTGCGCCGAACACACGATACTGACATACAAAAAGCTGTTGATCATCCAACCCGCCCGGGGCGCCCTCACCACGGCCCTATGGGAGGCGGAGGCGGCCACTCCCGCCAACCCGCTGGCCGGCACCGCCCTCGTCGACGCGATCCGCGGGGCGCTGGCCGCGCTGGACGCCCTCGAATCCCGCATCGACGAGCTGCTGTGGAAGCTCCAGGACGCATCCCTGACCTACGGGGACGCGGAGGCGGGAGCGTCGCTGTGGGAGGCCGTCCCCGGCAGCCCGATGGGACCGCAACTCACCCCGATCGGCATGGCCAGGTTCTATGCCACGGGAGGCCTCGCGGGCGCGGTGTCGAGCGCCCTCTTTCATGGGCAGCAGGACGTGGCACATGACCTGGGGCTTCCCTGGCTGCCAACGGTACTCAACCCTTCCGCGGCATCGTTTGTGGGAAACAGGGATCTGATCAACACTGGTATCGACGGCCTCCTGTTCTACGTGCACAAGGACGACATGTCGGGCGCCCGCTTCCAGCGCGACCTCGGCCGATTCGCCCTGGACGTCAACTCGGTACCCGTATTCAGGGGGGGTTGCGCGTTCCCTGTCATTCTTCGGCTTCGGCGTCAGCCAGGACCTCAACTCCACGTCAACGGCCTCGGCCTCAGGAATCTTGGCGCTGGGCATGACGGCGCTGACGGGCCTCGGGTGGGGAAGCGGAGCGAGCTACGGAGTCGCGATCAAAGCAGCCGACGGACATACGCGTGTCCACACCGGCGGGATCGGACTGTCCTTGTCGCCTGGCAAAGCACGCGCCCGCACCACCGCGACGCTCGAGTCAATGCCGGGCGCTGCGCCCGACACCCACTACGAGGGGGCGGCCACCAGCGCCGACCTCATCGAACACATCACCGACATGCACGGGGGCGACGCCGACAACGGCGAGATCGCCATCGAGGAGCACGTCACGATGGGGGAGGACGGGACGCAGACGCGCTCGTGGACCGTCGACATCCGCGGCACCCAATCGTTTGCCGTCGGGCAGAAGGGACCGCAGGACATGACCACCAACCTCCAGGGCGTGGGAGGCATGTCATCCGACCAGCTCGTCGCCATCCAAGAGGCGATGAAGGACGCGGGCATCGCACCCGGCGAAGCCGTCGAATTCGCCGGGCATTCCCAAGGAGGTATCATGGCCGCCCAACTGGCCGCCGACCCGGACGTGCGCTCCCGCTACAACGTCGTCTCCGTCGTCACCGCCGGATCCCCGACAGCCACCATCGCCCCGACCGACGTCCCCGTTCTCTCCTACGAAAACTCTGGCGACATCGTCCCCGGCCTCGACGGCTACGCCACGCAAGGAGACAACGTCACCACTGTCATGTTCCACGACTACCAGGCCGCCTGCGATGGGACCGACCCCGTCCCCTGCTCACACTCCGCCCCCGTCTACGTCGAAGAGATCCGCAGCTCCCTGAACGCCGCCAAGACCTCGACCGACCCGGGCCTCGGGGCGCTCGCGGCCGCCGAGGCCCGCCGCACCCAGGCGCTCGGGCTGACCGAACGCACACAAACCACCGTCCACCACTACCAAACGAGGCGCATCACCGACAAATGATGCGCCCCGAAGAGGAGGCAGGTCCGACCTAGTCTCGCTTGTCTTCCTTGTCGCGCAGGACGCCCGACACGAGGGAGGCAACCACCGACGTGATGACGGCGCCCGCCAGGCACGACCAGAAGCCGCCCGTCGTCATGGGAATACCCAGCGACGTGGACAGCCACCCCGTCAGCGCGAAGAGCAGCGAGTTCGTCACCAGGGCAAACAGGCCGAAGGTCAGGAGGTATAGGGGGGAAAGCCAGCGTCTTGACGACGGGCTTAATGATCGAGTTGACCAGCGTGAACACGAAAGCGATGACGGCGAGGGCAATCACGGTTCCTGATGCCGTCGTCGACGTGACGGAGATCGACGGGACCAGGAGCGTCGTCACCCACAGTCCGGCCATCGTGGCAACGAGTCGAGCAATGAAATCCATTTGTTCATTCTTGCGCAGTGGGACGTTGCTTGCACGGCGCACCCCCATGGGATAGGACTACACACATGAGCAACCTGCGCTTCCGGCCCGCCGTCCTCTCCCTGCCCCGCTACAAGCCCAGCAAGTCAGCGCCCGACGCCGTCAAAATCTCGTCCAACGAAATGCCGACCCCGCCCAGCCCCGCCGTCCTGGAGGCGATTGCCCGCGAGCTCGATACAATCAACCGGTACCCCGACCTGACGGCCGCGCCCCTGCGCGAGGCGCTCGGACAGCGCTTCGGGGTCGGCGCCGACCAGGTGTGCGTCGGCACCGGCTCCTCGGCAATCCTCGTGGCCGCGCTGTCCGCCGTCTGTCAACCCGGCACCCAGGTCGTCTACCCGTGGCGTTCCTTCGAGTCCTACCCGATCGCCGTTCCAACCGTGGGTGCCGACCCCGTGCCCGTGGAGCTCCTCCCGGACGGCAGCCACGACCTCGTCGCGATGCGCGAAGCGATCACGCCCGACACCGTCGCCGTCATCCTCTGCTCTCCGAACAACCCGACCGGCCCGGCCCTCACCTACGAGGAGATCGCCTCCTTCGTGGCGGACGCCCCCGACGACGTCATGATCATCGTCGACGAGGCCTACATCGACTTCGCGACCAAGCCCGGCGTGCGCAGCGCGGTTCCTCTCATCGAGGAGCACCCCAACGTCGTCGTCATGCGCACCTTCTCCAAGGCCCACGCGCTGGCCGGCGTGCGCGTCGGCTACGCCATTGCAGACCCCGAGGTGATCGGCGCCATTCAGTCCCTCCTCGTGCCCTTTGGCGTCAACTCCCTCGCGCTGGCCGCGGCCCTCGCCTCCCTCGCGGACGCCGAGGCTGTCCAGCGCGCGGTCGCAGAGATCGTCGCCGAACGCGAGCGCATCGTCCCCGCCCTTCGCGAGCTCGGATACGACATCCCGGACACCCAGTCGAATTTCTACCTGCTGCGCGGGAGTGTCTACGGCCTCGTCGATGCCTGCGCCCGCGTCGGCCTCATCGTGCGCCCGTTCCGCGAAGGCGTGCGCGTGTCCGTGGGCTCGCGCGAGCAAAACGACCGGTTCCTATCCGTGGCCGCCGACTTCGCGCGCGCCGAGGGTATCGCCCAGTAGCAGGATCACCGCGCGGGCGGCGGCGCGGACGACGGCCTACGGGGTGCGCGGGCGCCTCGCGTGGGCGGCGGCTTGCGCGGGCGGCATCCGGGGAGGGTGAGCCTACGGGACCAACAGGGAAACGATGAGGAGAACTGACCAGCCGAGCTCGCTGAATCCGATGAGCTTGGGCGAGAGCGGACGCGCCCGCCTTCGACTGATCGTCGGCATCACCCACGCGCGAACCGTCAGGAACGCCCACATGATGACAGGCCAGATCGCCAGCGCGCCGAACCACCACGCCACGGCCGCGCCGAGCGTGAACGCCGCGTGCAGCAGTGTAGAGCCCACCGCCCAGCGCGGGTCCTTCCGGCCTCGGATCATCGAGCGCACCAGCGGAACCGTAGCGATGTAGTGCAGGCCGAACGCGACGCACGTCGCCCACGCGTGGAGTGTCACTGATGCCGGCGAGCCCTCCGCGGTCGCCAGCGAAAAAGCGACGGGTCCCATGATGGAGCCCGCCAGGATCGAGGCGGCTCGGGCGCCCAGGGAACGCTCACGCCCCTGCCACACCAGGTAGATCGCGGACGAGGCCAGCGGCGCGAAGGCGATGGCCCACCACAGCAGCTGGGGACGCATCGCGAGCAGTGTGATGCCGGGAACGGCCGCGAGGACGCCGTAGGTGATGATCGCGGGCACGATGCGGCTGCGGCGCTTCGCGGGGGTCTTGACCCACAGGCACACACGGCCGAGAACATCTGGAATGCCATCGCCCACGCGAGGAGCATGAGGATGACCAGCCACGAGAAGGTGAAGGATAGCGCCCAGCCGAGCAGTGGAGGGAAGGCCATCATCGTCCATGCGCCGTGCTGGTCGGAGAGCCAGCCGTTGCGGGCAAGCTCGCGCATGCGGGGGTTCTTATGGTGACGCGGCTTCGGGCGCCCCTGGGGTCGCGCCGGCGTGCGGTCGGGTCCGCCACCCGTGGGGCGCCCGGATGCGTTCTGAGTCTGCGGCGCTGCACTGTGCATAGCCTTAGCTTAGTGAAGTAGTCCTGTGAGGCTCAATACTGAGCTGATCACAACGTGAGATGCGGAAGGGAGAATTTCAACGATCGGTGAAATATGGGGGCATGTCCACATCAGACGCAGTTACAACTCAATCTCCGACTCTGTCCTCAGAGGATCGCAGCGCTCGCATCGCCGTTACGGTTTTTCCGCTGCTGATTCTGGCGGCCTTCGCCATCGCGATGGTCACGCCCGCGACCTTTAAGCCGCTGGCCCCCGGCGTCAACTGGGCCCTCGGCGTCATCATGTTCGGCATGGGCCTGACCCTGACGCTGCCCGACTTCGGGCTCATCGTGAAGCGTCCGATGCCCGTGCTCGTGGGTGTTGTCGCACAGTACCTGATCATGCCCCTCGTCGGCTGGGCCCTGTGCTACGTGTTCCGCCTCCCCGACGCGGTCGCCGTCGGCGTCATCCTCGTCGGCTGCGCCCCCCGGCGGTACGGCCTCGAACGTGATCTCCTATCTGGCAAAGGCAGACGTCGCCCTGTCGGTCACCATGACCTCGATCTCGACGCTGCTCGCACCCCTCATGACGCCGCTGCTCACCGCCTGGCTGGTGGGTTCGCGCATGCCGGTTGATGGCGCGGCAATGGCCAAGAACATCCTGCTGATGGTCCTCGCCCCCGTCCTGGGCGGCTTCATCGTCCGCTTCCTCGCCGGCAAGTTCGTGGAGAAGATCCTGCCGCTTCTGCCCTGGATCTCCGTGCTGGGTATCTGCTACGTGCTGGTCGTCGTCGTGTCGGGCTCGGTCGACAAGATCCTCACGTCGGGCGCCCTCATCATCGCGGTGGTCATCTGTCACAACCTGCTGGGCTATCTGTTCGGCTACCTGGCCGGGCGCGTGGGGCGCGGTTCCGACAAGGCTGCGCGCACGACCGCGATCGAGGTTGGCATGCAGAACTCGGCGCTTGCGGCGACCCTCGCGAAGACCCACTTCGCCGCCACCCCGGAGACCGCGCTCCCGGCAGCCGTGTTCTCGGTGTGGCACAACCTGTCCGGCGCGCTGCTGGCGATGTTCTTCCGCCGCTGGAAGAACGGCGGCCGCGCCTGACGTCACGAGGCCATGGCCGACTCGGGTGAGTCTGTATCCGCACCGTCGGGGCCACTCGCGGCGTGACACAAGGGAGGGACGACCCATCGGGTCGTCCCTCCCACTGCGAGCTGACGGTGTCAGAGATGGCTCACTTGCCTGCCTGGGAGAAGCCGCAGGTCTTGAAGAGAGCATCCTGGTGCGCCGACATATCCTCGACGGCCTGCATGTACTCGTCCATCTTGGAAAGGTCCATGTTGGCAACGGCGGAGGCATTCTCGCCGACCTTGCGCCAATCCTGCGCCACCTGATCCACGGAGGTCTTAATCTCCTTGTTGGTGATCTTCTTGGAGGCAGCCTCGTAGGCTTCCGCGATCGAGTTGTAGGAAGCCTGGGTATCGGTGTTGGTGGTCATGTCCTGGGCAGCGGAGACCATGGCCTCGGCGGCCTCGTTCATAGCCTTCTCAATCTCCTTGCAGGCATCGGCCTTGGACTGGGAGCCACAGGCGGCCATGCCGAGGGGGAAGAGGGCGACGAGGACGGCTGCGACAATGCGACGCTTCATGGGGGTACTCCTAGAACGTAGGTGATGGGTACGCCGAAAGTCTATCGTCTTTAAAACGTGAGCGGGAGGGACATGGGGTGATTCCACACACCGAAGGCTCACTGTCGCGCTAAGCGTCGGGGCGGCATGCGCGTTGGCGTTATGCGTGGAGGTTCATGCGCGGCTCTTCGTGCGAGCGGGCGCCGGCCGGGTGCCGAGCATCGGCCGGGTGCCGAGCGACCCGGGTGGTTTGGGGTTCGGAACCTGATGGAGACGCCGACGATGCCGGTCCTGCGGCCGACTCTGATCCTGCCGCCGACTCTGGTCCTGCCGCCGACTCTGATCCTGCCGCCGCGCCGCGTCGGGGATTCGGCGGCCCGCGGCGGCGGTATGCCTGTGGGTGGATGGGGGTTTTGCAGCATTAGAAGCCTCCCTTCGGCGTGTCGCCGGCGTGTCGCGGCTCTAATGGTGCAATTCCCCCGTTTGCTGGCGGTGAGGCCGTGACGTGAAGCGGTGTGCTCGCCAAACTGCAGACCCATTGGCTGAAAACAGCTAAAAATATGCCGTTTTGGCTGAATGGGTCTGCACTCTGGCGGATTCGGTGCCAATCGCGGCGTGCTGCTCGCACGCGAACCCCTGAACATGCGCGTTAACCCGTTGATGCGCACGTCAACCCCTAGATGCGCACCTGCGCGGCGTTGCCTGCGTGCAGGCCAATCGGGTGAACGTGCGGGCGAGAGGGGCCGGGTGCGTATGAGCGTGTGAGCACGTGGCCAAGGTTGCTTCGCGCGAGCGGATTGTGTTGCGGTGGCAATAATCATGTGGGGCAGGGGCGCCAGCTGGGCCCCTCTGCTGGCAGTGTCAACCCTTCAATGCGCAGCTAAACCCTATTGGTGGCATGGTGGGCAGGGCGCCAGGTAGCCACCTCACAGGTTAACGTGCGCATGAAGGGGCCCAGGCCGCCACCGGCCGGGCCCAGGCCGCCACCTCACGAGTGAGCATGCGAGTTAAAAGGCTCACGCGCGCACGATGCGTTCACACAAACACAAGAGGGCCCCACGGCTCGCAGGCGTCCCGACTCTCTCTATGCCCAGGGAGACGACCGCGAAGGGCGCGGGCTCAGCACTCCGGGGCGCACGCTCTCTCTATACGCCCAGGGAGACGACAGAGGCGCGACCCCGAAAGATCGCGCCTCTCGTTACGGACGGTGGTCGCGCCATCGGCGCTGACAAGTCACCCTTCCAGCAACACTATTTGTCCATCCTGATAGTTGGCTCCCACCAACTTCAATACTGATTTTTCCGCACCAGAAAGCCGAAAAGTCTCCACAAAACCAACACGTTTTATCCTATAACCCAGATCAGCTGCCGTGAGCCCGCAGCACCGCCACGCCCCCGCCACTGGCACCCGGCCCGCCGAGAGGCGCCTCGGCCCGGTATAACAAAAGTCGCCGGGACCAAACGGTCCCGGCGACTCACCGTCGGGGTGGCGGGATTTGAACCCACGGCCTCTTCGTCCCGAACGAAGCGCGCTACCAAGCTGCGCCACACCCCGGTGCCGTTCGAGTATAGCCTTACCTCGCCGATAATCCCAAACCGAGACGAACCGACCCGCCGAAGTGTGGGCCACGCCGCAATAACCAGGGCGTGTGGGTGCTGGCTACGCCGGGTGGACGTGAATGATCGATGCCTCGGGGCGCGTTGCGATACGAATCTTCGCGTAGGGGGAGGTGCCCAGGCCGGCGGATACATGCAACCAAGACTGGGAGCCGTCGGGGGCCTCCCAGCGATTCAGACCCTTCGCGTAGCGGCGCGCGATGTCGCAGTTCGTGATGATCGCGCCGCCGCCCGGGATGCCGATCTGACCGCCGTGCGTATGACCCGCCAGGATCAGGTCCGAGCCAGCCGAGGCGAGCGCGGACACGACGCGCGTGTAAGGCGCGTGCGTGACGCCCAGATGCAAGACGCCGGCCTGCCCCCACGACGAGGCCGGGGCGCCCAAGCGGTCACGGTGAATGTGCGCGTCGTCGGTCCCCAGCAGTGACACCGTCCCGCCGGGAACGGCGAGGGTCCCGGCGGCATTTGACAGATCCAGCCACCCGGCGCGAACCAACTCGCGCACCATCGGCAGGTACGGCAGGTCGGGAACGACGCGAGCGGGGTGCGGCTTGGAGCGCGACAGGTAGCGGCTCCAGCGCTTGGGGATCGGAGAGTAGTAGTCGTTCGAACCCAGAACGAACGCGCCCGGATACGACAGGAAGGGCCGATAGGCGTCCATCACCATGTCGAGGGCCTCGGTCGAGCCGAAATTATCCCCCGTGGCTACGACCATGTCGAAACGCTCGGAGGAAGCGACATCGGAGAGGAAACGGAGCAGGAACTCCTGCCCCGCGAACAGGTGTAGGTCCGCGATCTGGAGGATCGTCACCTCGGGAACGCGAGCACGAACCGGAACCTGGTAGCGGCGCAGCACCGGCATCGTGCGCTCAATCGATCCCCAGGCCAGCGCGGCCCCGCCCGCAGCGACCCCGGCGAGCCCCAGCCCCCGACCAGCGCGCCCGCAGTGCGCAGGAGGCCACGGCCTGGTCGGCGGGACGAGGGCGCGGCCTCCATGAGCGTCGACGTCATGTCAGTGCCCGCTGCTGGTGGGAGACGGCGTAGGAGTCGAGGTGCGCGGAGTGCTCGCCCCGATGTTCGCGTTCGAGACGGCCTCGACCGGAGTGCCCGCCAGCGCCTGCGTCATGTAGGGCGCCCAGATGTTCTGGCCAACGTAGGTCTCACCGAAGATCTCGCTGTGGTACACGCCGTTGATGACAACGCCGGAAACTTCCTGGGAGGAGTTGTCGCCGTGGCCCACCCATGCGGAAGTGGCGAGCGAGGGGGTGAAGCCGGTCAGCCACGTGTTGGCGTGGCCGTCGGTCGTGCCCGACTTCGCCGCGAAGGGTCGGCCGTCGCCCAGGCGCGTCGACGTGTAGTACTGGCCGGCCGAGGCCGTCAGAAGGGCCGCCGTCTTATTCGCGACGTCAGGGGAGATGACCTCCTTGCAGTCCGCGGAAAACTCCTTGAGGACGTTCTCGTCGCGGTCAGTCACGGACTCGATGGACTGGGGTTTGCACTGCTGACCGGAGTTCGCGATCGTGGCGAACACGGACGCCATCTGGAGCGGTGAGGCAGACACGGAGCCGAGGATGTTGGCCGGGTAGGGGGAGGGAACCTCGCCGTCCTCGGTGATGCCCAAGTTGTAGGCCGTGTCGAAGATCGAGCAGAAGTCCACGCGCGACGCCATGTTCACGAACGCCTGGTTGGCCGACAGGCCGGTGGCGCGCACGACGTTCATCGTGCCGGTCTTACCCGCGAGGTCGTTGACCTGATAGCCCTCGGTGGTGATGGAACGGCCATCGCACTTGAAGGAGCCGTTCGGGTAGAACGTGTTAGCCGAACCCACGGTCTCGTAGGCCGAGTGTCCCTCCTTGAACCACTGCAGGAGGGTGAACACCTTGAAGGTCGAACCCACCTGGAAGTTACCGTCGGCCGAGTAGTTCGCCATGGTCTGACCGCTCTCAATGCCGTAGGTCGTGTTCTGGGCCATCGCGAGCACCTTGCCGGTGCGCGGGTCCAGCGACACGAGCGCGTCGTTCAGGCCGGAGGCATCGCCCACGGGGATCGCGTTCGTCAGGGAGGCGTATGCCGCGTCCTGCTTCGCGGTGTCCAGCGTCGTACGGATCGTGATGCCCTGGGTCTTGAGCAGGCGCTCGCGCTCGACGCGCGTGGCGCCAAACGTCGGGTCCTCCAGGAACTGGGACAGGACGTAGTCGCAGAAGTATGCCTTCGAGGAATCTGCGCCCGAGCAGCCCTCCGAGGACACGGTCGGGTGCAGCATCGAGTCGACCGACGTCGCGATGCCTTTGTCGTACTCTTCCTGCGTGATGACGCCCTGCTCCAGCATGGTCGCCAGGACCGTGTCACGGCGTTCCTGGGCGGCTTCGGGGTGGGTGAGCGGGTCGTACTGGACGGGAGACTGAACGAGGCCGGCGAGGAGTGCGGCCTCCAGGTAGTCCAGTTCGGAGGCTGACTTGGAGAAGTAGCGCTGCGAGGCGGCTTCGACGCCGTAGGTGATGGGGCCGAAGGGAGCGATGTTCAGGTAGCCCGTGAGGATCTCGTCCTTGGACTGGGTTTTTTCCAGGGCCATCGCGTACTTGATCTCGCGGAGCTTACGCTCGGTTGTCTGCTCGGTGGCGGCGCTGACCTGGTCGGCATCGCCTTCGAGGTAGCCGCGCTCGGCCAGAGAGTTACGCACGTACTGCTGGGTGATCGTCGAGGCGCCCTGGCGGCCTGAATCGCCCAGGTTTGTCACGAACGCTCGCGCGATGCCGGTAGCATCCACGCCGTTGTGCTCGTAGAAGCGCTTGTCCTCGATCGCGATGATCGCCTTCTTCATGACGTCGGCGATATTCGCGCTGGGAACGACGATGCGCTGCTTGTCGTAGAAGTGCGCGATCACGCCGCCGGAGGAGTCGAGAAGCTGTGATTCCTCGGCGGGTGCCACCGTCTGAAGGTCGCCTGGCAGCTCGTTAAACACGGAGGGGACCGACTTCGCGACCAGCGCGGTGGGTCCGGCGATGGGAACGAGCATGCCCGCCCCGACGACGCCCATGAGCGAGGAGACGCTCAGGAACGCCAGCAGGAGGGCGAACAGCTGGGTCGGCCGGACGGCGCGTGAATGAGAGTGCGACATGGTTCTAGCTTACGTGCCGCCGGGGACATCTGGAGTCTGGCAACGCGTGAGAATTGCCTGATCGGTCACCCGTCGTCGCCTCATACGAGGTCGCACCGTTTGCGCCCACACAGGTATGTGTGTATCGTCACATGATAGGGCTCGTAGTACAGTGGAGTGGAGATTCACGATGTCAACCCACGGCGACGACCAGAGTTGGGTCGCACGTGCTTTGTGCGCGTCCATCGAACCGGATGCGCTCTTCGTTCAGGGTGCATCCCAGCGTCAGATTCGCCTGCGCTGCTACGAGTGCGAGGTGCGCCTCGAATGTCTCGCCGATGCCCTGGAGTCCGAAGCGAACTACGGCGTGTGGGGTGGCCTGACTGAGCGGGAGCGGCGCGCGATTTTGCGCCACTATCCCCACGCGGAGGATTGGCTGGAGTGGCTGCGTTCTTCGGATGACCCGTTGGCCCGGGAGCTGCGCAGCGCCCACGTTCCGAAGGTGTTGCCCTTTGTGCGCCCCCAGATGGCGGGTAGGATGGGCTCATGACTAAATGGGAATACTCCACGATTCCGCTGCTCACGCACGCGACGAAAGCAATCCTCGACCAGTGGGGCGCCGACGGGTGGGAACTCGTCCAGGTGATCCCGGGCCCCACGGGCTCGGAGAACCTGGTGGCCTACCTCAAGCGTCCGATTGAGGAAGCTTCCGCCGTTCAGAACTGACGCGCGGAATCTGCGCGCAGAGAACAGCATGAGAGGCCGTGGTCGGCACGCGCGCGAAGCGCATGGGGCCACGGCCTCGTTCGCGTCAGGAAACAAAAAAGGTTGGGCCCGACACCGCGCGGTGTCGGGCCCAACCCGTGAGCTGAGGTCAGCGGGCGCGGCGCGCCAGGCGATCGACGTCGAGGAGGGTGACGGCGCGACCCTCCAGGCGGATCCAGCCTCGCGACACGAAGTCGGCGAGGGACTTGTTCACGGTCTCGCGCGAGGCGCCCACCAGCTGGGCCAGTTCTTCCTGCGTGAGGTCGTGGGGGACGTGGACGCCCTTATCGGTCGCGGTGCCGAAGCGGTCGGCGAGGTCCAGGAGGGCCTTGGCGACGCGGCCGGGGACGTCGGAGAAGACGAGGTCGGAGAGGGATTCGTTGGTGCGGCGCAGGCGCTGCGCGAGGGCGCGCAGCATGTGCTTGGCCAGCGTGGGGTTCGTGTCGAGCACGTGCATGAGGTCCTCGTGCTCGAGGTAGAGGAGCGACGCCGGGGAGACGGCGGTCGCAGTGGTCGAACGCGGGCCCGGATCGAAGAGCGTGAGCTCGCCGATGATCTCACCCGGGCCGAGGACGGCGAGGAGGGACTCGCGGCCGTCGCTCGACGTGTGGCCGAGCTTGACTTTGCCCTCGGTCACGATGTAGAGGCGATCGCCGAGATCGCCCTCGTCGAAGAGGGTCTCACCGCGACGCAGGGTCGTATGACCCATCTTCTGCTGGAGGGACACCTGCTGTGCATCATCAAGGCCACCGAACAGCGGCACCTGGCTGATGAAGTTTCCGTCACCGATCATGGTGCGGAGCTCCTTCCGCTCGTGCCCGAGTTGCTCGGGCGTTCCGATTTGGACTGCGCGGCGAGTCCCATGCGTTACACCGCTCACTAGGAGGTACCGCGTATCACACCATTATGCCCTATCTATCAGGTGAAACATGTTTCATTCACCGATTTGTGTGACCTGTCTAATGAAAATGGGCTACTGGGCGTGCGTTCCGACGTGCTGCGCCAGGGCCTGCGCGACCGCCGCGGGGGCCTCCTCGGGCAGGAAGTGCCCGGCCTCGCGAATGACAATCTGGGTCAGGGGAGCGTCGACAAACTGCGCGTCGGCGGCGTGATCGAGTGCGGACCATGCGCCGTCGTCTCGGCCGACAAGCGACAGGACGGGCACCTGCAGCGGCTCCGACAGGGTGCGGCGAACCTCGCGAGACAGCGACCGGGTCGCGTGGAACCCCCGCAGGGCCGTGTGCGCGGCGAAGGGGCGGCGCAGGGCCGCCCGGTAGGTGCCCGACTGTGACACGAGGGCGTCCACGTTAGCGGGAGACGCCCACGCGCGGTACACGGTCGTCACGAGCGACCCGGAACGCAGGGCGCGCTCGCGTCCGGTGGGCAGCGCGAGACGGCCCTGAAGGACGCGGCCACCCGCCCAGGGGGCGCGCCCGATGACGGGCTGGATGCCCAGCGGATGCGGCGCTGACAGGACGGCGACCGAGCGCAGCTCGAGCGGCGCGAGCGCGCCGATCATCCACGCGACGGTCCCCCCGACGCCGAGGCCGGCCACGGAGAACGAGGCGACGCCGAGCGCGCGCACGACCCCGATGACGTCGGTGGCCAGCTGGGTCACGTCGCAGTCCCCGCGCGTCAGGTCGGAGGTCCCAAAGCCTCGCAAATCGAGGGCAAACACGCGCGAGGTCGACTCGGCCAGGAGGGGCAGGACCTCACGCCAGGACCACCAGTGCTCGGGGAAACCGTGCAGGAGTACCAGCGCATGGTCCATGTCCTGGCCCATGTCGGCGACGTGGAATGTGGCGCCGCCAGCGCTCACGTGCCGATGGGTCCACGGACCTTCGAGCTCGATCGCGCTGGCGGGAATCAGGGTCTTCACTTGCTGTTCAGGTCCTTCGCTGCCTTCTTGCGTGCGCGCTTGGAATAGAAGGCGCCGGCCGGGTTGACGGCCTCAATCGAGGTGCGCAGGGCCTCCTCGGCGCGGCCGGTGCGGCGCGCGGAGTGGGAGAGGTAGCCCACGCCCATGAGGACGATGCCCAGGATCGCGAAACGACCGGAGTAGCCGGACGCCTGCAGGTGGTGCGAGAGATTCGCGCCGAGGGAGCTGGAGGCGCTCAGGGCGTTCAGCGAAGCCAGCAGGGTCGAGGCCGTGATGCCGGGGGCGAGCACCCACGGCAGGCCGACGATCAGGGTGGCCACGCCCATGATCCACGCGCCCAGGGAGGAGCGGCGCGCGGTGGCAAACAGGATCACGGCGACGACGATCGCTCCGAGGAGTTCGCCGAGCGCCAGGATCGAGGCGACGCCCGAGTACATGGGGGCGCCGTCGGCCAGCGTCATGCGTGCGCCGGCGTCGGAAGCCAGGTACCAGCCGAGCGGCGTGAGGACGAGGAAGAGCACGAGGGACAGAAGTGGGCTCCTCGGCGCGAGGGCATCTCGGTGATGACCGGCGCGGCGGAGAAGAGCTCGTCGTCCAGCCCGGCGGGCTCCTTCGTGTTCTCGGAGCGGTCGCGATTGGCGGAGGCGATCGCGGCCAGGGTGGCGGCGTCGCGCTCGTCATCGTCGGCGCCCAGCAGGGAGCGGCGGCGCGGGCGTTCGGCCTCGGCCTGGTCCTGATCCGCGAAGGAGTACGAGGTCGCCCGTGTGGGCAGCTGCTTGGTGGGGCCGTCGACAAGGGCGGTCACTGAGTCCTTGGTCGTGTCCTCGTCCGAGGCCGTGTCGCGCTCGGTGGGTTCCTGGGCGCTCGACGCGCCAGCCTGCTGCTTGGTGGGGCTCAGCGCGGGGATCGAGGGGAGAGACGGGTTCCTCGTCGCCGAAGATCATGGAGCGGCGCGACGCCAGGGTGTGGGTCGCTTCCGCCGCGGCGCCGCCGACCGCGGAGACGGGCTCCTCGTTGTCCTTCGAGGCCTCGGCGCCCTCCGCTGTCGTCGCCTCGTCCGCGTGCTCCTCGGCGTTGTCGACGGGCGTTTCCTCGACGTTGTCGGTGGGAGCATCCTGCGGGGCATCAGCCGGTTCGTTGGTTTCCTCTTCGCGGGGCTCGCGCACGGAATCGAGGTTCAGTCCCAGGGCGGCCGCGGCCTGCGCGGGCGTCATGACGGGGGAGCGGGCGGGCTCCCGCTCTTCGGCGGGCTCGCCGACCTGCTCGGGCGCATCGGTTGCCTCCTCGGCGGGCTCGCCGACCTGCTCGGGCTCGTCGTCCGTCGCGTCCTCGCCCTGCGCGGCGGCTTCTTCGGCCGGGGCTTCTTCGGCCACGGGGGCGCTCGGCTCATCGGACTCCGCCTCGGCGGCATCCTCGCTCGGTGCGGCCTCAGCGCGCTCGGTCGACGAGGCCTCGGCGGGGGCATCGGCTGGTTCGTCGCTGGGGGCCTCCTGTGCGGGAGCCTCGGTGCCCTGCTCGACCGGGGTCTCCTCCGTCGCATCGCCTGTTGCGGCGGCCTCGTCCGAGGAAGCGGCGTCGGCTGAGGAAGCGGCTTCGTCCAAGGAAGCGGCGTCGGCCTCGGACGTGGCGCCCTCGCGCTGCGCGGAGCCATCCGCCTCGGGGGCGTCGGAGGACGCATCCGCGGGCGCGTCCTCGGCCCCGGAGGGTGCCCCGGCCTGGTCCGTGGGGGAGACGGCCGGGAGGTCACCCGCGGGAGCGGAGACGACGGGTAGCTCGCCCGTGGAAATCTTGTCCTCGATGGCGGGCTTCAGGGGCGCCGTGGCGGGCACGCGGGCCTTCAGACTACCGATCGCGACGGACTCGATCTCACCCGTGTGAATGGGCTCGCTGGACTCGCCGATGATGGCCGAGGCGTCGGAGCCTTCGCCCGGCAGCTCGATCTCCTCACCGGTCAACACCACGTTGTCGCGCTCGTCCTCGGCGCGGTCGCGCTCGACGTCAAACTCGTTCTCGGACATGCTTCCTCCTTATATCTGCCCACATATTACGTTTCATGCGCCCGAACGCGCTCATTAGTCCTCGGCAGGCCCCTCATTGTGAGTCGCCTCCTCATTGGCCTCCAGCGTCTTGAGCGCCCGCACGCGCGCCCACAGGACGCCCATCGACGCGCATCCCGTAGCCATGCCCAGCGCCGCCAGGGTCGGACAGGCGAGCGAGACCTTCGTCAACAGGGACGAACCCGGCACGATAACGTTCCCCGTCAGCGAAGCCCACACCGGCACCGCGACGAAGGCGGGCAGGACCAGGATTAGCCACGTCGCCAGCTGCGTGCCGGTGATCGACCAGCGGGCGCCCACCACCAGCAGCGCCAGCGCGAGCGCGGCCCCCAAGGCCAGGCCGTGACCCATCAAGTGCCCCTCCAACACCCCTTCCAGGCCCATCGCCGCCACGTTCGTCGTGTCCGAGGGGGCGGCCCCCACCATCAACACACCCACCGCGATGGCCGCCGGGACCGCGACCGTCGTACCGAAGGCGTGGCGGTGCACCCGGGCGAGCGGCATACGCGTGTCCTGGCCGGCGCGCACCCGCACCGACTTGATCGTCAGCGCACACGCGCCCAGCATCAGCGACATGCACAGGGGGTAGAGCCCCCACACGACGCCCGCGGCCATATCGCGCGGCTCCACTGAGGACTTCATCAGGAAGGGGATGCGCGCAATGCCCATGAACTGGGTAACTCCGACCGCGAGCGACCACACGAAGGTCACGACCATGCCCGCGCTGGATTCCTCGCAGTTCAGGGCGATCAGGGCCAGCAGCAGCGACGCGAGCGCCATGCCGATGAGGCCTTCGACCGAGGCCAGCGGCTGCCCGACGGCGGCGAGCGCCTGCACGTCGACCATCGACGACCCCAGGAACACCAGCGCGATGGGCGCAAAAATGAACGCGAACAGGCCGGAGCGCAGGCGCGCGGAGAAGTTTCGATGCTGCACAAGCGTCATGCCCCTAGTGTAGTGGCGTGAGTATCGAAGCCCTCGTCGACCCCGCCCCCGCCGTGTTGCGCGCCGCCTGTGCGCGCCCCGACGTCGCATCCGCCATGGACGAGGCTCACGCCGCCCTGGCCGAGCTGCGTTTCTGTGAGGGCCTGCGCCGCGGATGGGAGGAGGCCCGCGCGGAGGCCGCCGTGCGCGAGGCGGCTGCCCTGGCCATCATCGAGGGCGCGCGCACCACCGTCGACGACGTGCGCGCGCTGTCGATGGCGGACGAGGGAGGGACGGCCTCGGACCCGGGAGCGGCCCTGGCGCTGGGGATCTGGCGCTCCCAGTGGAGGCTCGCCTCGGGATTCCCCGCCCTCAACACGCGCTCCCAGGGGGTGCGCGTCGCGCCCACGCCCCTGCCCGCCCTCATCGCCGGGCTGCACAGGGACGCCTGCTCCGGCCTGCTCGCCGCCGGCCTCACCGCTCCCGGCCAGGTGGCCACCCCGACGGACCCCACCCTGCTGGCCCCGGCCCTCGAGTATGCGCGCTGCGACGCGCCCGCCCTGGCTGTCGCCGCCGCCCTGACCGCCCACTTCCGTTTCCGGCGCGTCTTTTCCCCGGCCTCGTCGGCCGTGGGCGCGGGCCTGGCCCGCTGGGTTCTCGTCACGCGCGGCGTTGACCCGACCGGCGTGTGCGTGCCGGGCGCCTTCGATGCGCTCGATCCGGCGCGTGCGGGGCGTTCCCTCGCGGGGTGGGTGAGTGCCGACGAGGCCGGCCTGGCCCGGTGGATCACCCACTACTGCCGGGGCGTCGTCTACGGCGCACAGGTCGGGCGGGACGTGGCCCGCCACGTGCAGGCGGGCAGGCTCTCCTAGCCGGTCAGCGGCGCGCCAGCGCGCACGCCGCCACGCCCACCGCGACGCCGACCACGAAGGGAACGGCGACCTTCGCGGGCGTGGGCACCCGGCGGGGCAGCACGCGAACGGTCGACGAGAACGTCAGCGTCGGCCAGCCCTCGCGCTCAGCCATCTCGCGCAGCGCCCGGTCCGGATTGACCGCGTAGGGGTGACCGACCAGGCGCAGGAGCGGGGCGTCCGACACCGAGTCCGAGTACGCCGAACACTGCGACAGATCCCAGCCGCGCGTGCGAGCCAACTGTGCGCAGGCGTCCGCCTTGCCCTGCGCCTGGTTGAAGTGGATGACCTCCCCCGTGAAACACCCGTCGTCGTCCACGGCCGCCTTGGAGGCCAGGACCTCGTCCGCGCCCAGCATCGTCGCGATCGGACGCACCACCTCCTCCACCGACGCCGACGCGATCACGACGACGTCGCCGATGCTCTTGTGGTAGGCGATGCGCCGGAGAGCTTGGGCGTAACACACCGGCGCAATCGTGCGTTCCAGCGCGTCCTCGACCGTCGCCTCCAGGAATGCCGCGTTCCAGCCGCGTCCCATGCGCCCCATCGCCTCGGCCATCTGCTCCATGCGCGACTCGTCCGCGCCCGCCAGCAGGTAGGGCAGCTGGACCAGCACGGAGGCGATCGCGGTGCGCCGAGTCATGAGGCCGGCCTCGATGAAGGGCCCCGACAGCGCCACGTTCGACGAGGTGTCGAGGATCGTCTTATCCAAGTCAAAAAAGGCCGCACGTACCATCGCGTTCACTCCAGCGTCGGGATTATCCACAGGGGCCCGCCGTCGGACCCTTCTGTGCACAGGGTGTCATTTCGCATCTGCGTTGTCCACAGGGGCGCGCGTGCGGGTAGACGCGCGTGCCGCCAGCGCGCACCGTGGAGGAATGAACCTTCACGCCGCACCCGGCCCGGGCCTCGTCGCCCTCGTGGGCCTGACCTCGCCCGACGCCGACTACGCGCGCGAGACCGTCACCGTGGCGGGAGCGCGCCTGTGCGAGGACCCCCTCGCGCGCCTCCCTCGTGCTCGCCGCGCCTGGAGCTCCCGTTCCCGCGCTCGTGCCCTGCGTGCGCGTGGGCGGCGGGGGACAGGTGAGCCTGCCCGGGGACAGCGCGCTCGTCGTCTCCCTCATCGCCGAGGCCTCCTGGCGCCAGCGGCGGGACGACGCCGTGTGGGTGGTGGCTGGGATCGCCGGAGGGCTGGGAACGACGCGCGTCGTGCGCCTCCTCGCGCGTTCCGAGCGTGAGCGGCGGCGGCGCGCTTTCCTCGCGCGAGTGATCCCTCGGCCTCGCTCCATCCCGAGAACGACGCGGCAGGATGGCCGATCGCGCGAACCGGTGGTCGTGGACGCCTCCGGGTCGGTGCCCGGCTTCGCACGCGCGCGCGATCACTGCCTGCCGGGAGTGCGGTGGGCGGACCTGGACGCCTCGGAGGACTCCTACCTGCCCGCCCTGCGCGACCACCTGCCCCGGATTGACGGCGTGAGCGCCCTCGTCGGGGACGGACGAGGAGCAGCCAGAGCGGACGACCCGCGCGTGGTCGCGGCGTGCCGGAGCCTCGGGGCTCCCCTCATCGTCGACGCCGGCCGGTGGGACGAACGCTCCGCACGCCTCGCCCAGGTCATCCGCGCCGACGCCCTCGTCCTCCTCACCCACGCCGACCTGGAGGGGGCCGCCGCGATGGCCGCCTCCCTGAGCGCCGCCCCGCCACCGGTCCCCGCGCTCACCCTCGTCTCTTCGCACAGCTCGGCCCGAAGCCCCGGCCTGAGCGCGTGCGCACCCGCCCCCATCCTGCGCGCCCCCACGCGCGCCGGCCGCGACCTGCGCGCGCTGCGCCGGGCCCTCGCCACCATCGAGCCCGCGGACGGCGACGACCCATTCGCGTCGCCCGACCGCCCGGGTTCGCTCGCCCTCCTCTCGTCGCCCGAGCGCCCGGGAGCACTGTCCGGAGGGAGAGACCATGCCTAGCGCGCTGCACTTCTTCGCGAGGGGCGACCCTCCCGCCCGAGCCGTCTCGCGCGCCGCGCGCCCCGGGTGCGGCGCCGCCGAGGCTGCCGCCTCCCTCGAGGAACTGCGGGCCCGCCAACGCGGCATGACGCCGGCCCTAGCGGCACTCGTCGACGCCCCCGGAGTCACCGACATCCTCATCAACGGCGGGCGCGCGTGGGTCGAGCGCGGCTCCGGCCTCGTGCGCGCGGACGTCGGCATCAGCTGCGAGGCGGAGGCCCGCAGGTGCGCCATCCGCATGGCGAGCGCGTGCGGGGTCCGACTCGACGACGCGAGCCCCATCGCCGACGGGACACTCCCCGGCGGAGTGCGAGTACACGCGGTCCTCGCGCCCATCTCAGGGTCCGGGACACTCCTCTCCCTGCGCGTGCTCGGGACCCGGCGCCTCGGGGTCGCCGACCTCGAGGCGCGCGGCACGCTGCCCCCACCCGTGGGCGCTCTCGTGCGCGCCCTCATCGCCGCCCGTGCCAACGTCCTCGTCTCCGGGGCGACCGGCTCCGGCAAGACGACGCTCCTGAGCGCCGCCCTCGCCCTCGTACCCGACAGCGAACGCATCGTCTGCATCGAAGAAGTTCCCGAAATAGCCCCCGCTCACCCCCACTGCGTCCACCTCATCGAGCGCGCCCCCAACGTCGAAGGACGAGGCGCCGTCACCCTGACCGACCTCGTGCGAGCGGCCATGCGCATGCGCCCCGACCGACTCATCCTCGGGGAATGCCGCGGGCCCGAAGTACGCGACGTCCTCACCGCCCTCAACACTGGGCACGACGGCGGATGGGCGACCCTTCACGCCAACAGCGCGCGCGACGTCCCCGCGCGGCTCGCGGCACTCGGCGCGCTCGCGGGCATGAGCGAGGCAGCGCTCGCCGCGCAAGCCGCCAGCGCCCTTGACGCCGTCCTCCACATGCGCCGAGACGCATCCGGGCACCGATGGGTGGCCGAGGTCGGCGTCATCACGCGCGAACACGGCGCCCTGTCGTGCGAGCCAGCGCTCAGTGTCGGCGCGGATGGGAGCGTCACCGAGCACCAGGCCTGGGCAACCCTCGCCGGGAGGGCCGGGCTATGACGGCGGGTTTCCTCGGGGGCGTCGACGTGGCTGCCGGAGCGGGAATCCAGCGCCTGGCGTGGCTCGCCGTCGGCCTCGCGCTCGCAGCCTGCGGGACGTGCCTGCTGGTCGGGTGCGTCGCGTCCGTCGTGCGCGGGAGGCGAGAGCGCCGCATCGTGCGAGCCTGGGCGGGCTCGGTCCGCACGCCTCCCCGTGGAGGAGTCGCTCCTCCCGGACCGTCGAGCCCGATGCGGTGGTGGGAGGGGTCGGGTCGCCACCGGGGACGCGCCCAGGGGCCGCCGCAGGTGCGCGAGCTCGCCCTCCTCGTCGCCGAGGTGACCACCAGGCTCCGTGCGGGAGCCCCTACATCGGCTGCTTGGGCTCGCGCGATGGAGCGGATCGGAGTCGCAGATGCGGGCGGCGTCGACGCCGCATACCCGCCCATCCTCGACGAGTGGGCGACGCGGCCGACGCGGTGGCGCGCGATGCTGGCGGGCGGGAATTCGCCGGGGGAGGCGGCCGCGCGTGTCGGCGCAGCCTCCGTCATCGTGGCCTGTCGATTCAGCAGCGGCCTCGGTGCGCCCCTGGCCGACGTCCTCGACGCCATCGGGGACGCGATCGACGACGCCCAAGCCGTGGAAGAATCACGTCGCGTCGCCTCCGCCGGACCGCTCATGTCCGCGCGCGTCCTCGCGGCGCTCCCGCTCGTCGGGGTGGGGGCTGCCCTGGCGCTCGGGGCGTCACCCTGGGCTTTCTACACGGGAGGCGGGCCGGGCAGCGTCTGTGCCGCGGTCGGCGTGGCCGCGTGGGGTGCGGGCATCGCCTCGTGCCGCAGAATCCTGGAGCGCTGCCGACGCTCCGAGGCATCCGGGCCGCCCACGGGGAGCGGTGCGGTGTCCGCCGACGGTGCCCTCGCATGCGACCTCGTCGCCTCCGCGCTCGCGTGCGGCGCTTCCATTCCGCGCGCGCTGGCGGCCCTCGCCGAGGCGTGCTCGCACGAGGAGCTCGCCTGGACGGCCCGCGCCCTGCGCGTGGGGGCCTCGTGGGAGGAGGCGTGGGAGGACGCGCCGACCTGGGCGAGACCCCTGGGCGAGGCGCTCGAGGCCTCGTGGACCTGCGGGACAGATCCCGAGGGGGATGCTCGCCCGAAGCGCCGCCTGGGAGCGGCGCACGCGCCTCGTCGAGGCGAGAACCAAGGCTGAGGAACTCAGCGTCCGGCTGGTCGGCCCGCTCGGGGTCTTCTTCCTACCGGCCTTCCTGGCCCTCGGGATCGCGCCCCTCCTCGCTCACCTCATGGGCGGAATCGGGGGATAGAGTCGTCGCCTGTCGATCAGCCGCGGTGCGGGCTGCGGTAAGAGCGCATCGTGGCCTCGACGTCGGGGCTGTCGGCACCCCAGGCTGCACTCGTCAGGTCACGGACCTGATCGGCCACGTCGCTTCTCGCCTGCGTGAACAGATCCAGGATCGTGCTCGCGAGCTCACCGGGCTTGTAGTCGTACATGTCCTCGGACAGGGTGAGGTCGGTGAGCGCGCCGTTGGAATCGACGACGACGCGCACGCAGCGGTCCTGGGACTCGGCGACGACCTCCACCTGCGCGATGTCATCGACCAGTTTCTGGCTGTCGATTGCCTTCTGTTCAGCCTGGCTCTGCCACTCGTTGAGGAGGTTTTCGATCGCAGAATAGGTTTCTTCGGGGTTCATGGCTGGCTCTCTGTCCGCAGGATTTCGGCAACTAACGGTGATACTGTAGCCGCCCGCGCGCGGCCTTGTCTGCGTGGAGCACGAATGAGACCGGCCCGTCGCGCGTCACCCAGCCGGGCGCGTGTTGTCTGCGCGTCCCCTGCTCTCTCCTACCCGACCTGAACGACCTCGTGGAGAGTCGGGCGCGTGTTGTCTGCGCGTTCCCTTTTTGTATCCACAGGCACTCGCGTCGCGTTGCCTCTATCCACAGGGGCTTCGATCCGGGTGGAACGCGAGGGAATCTCACGCGCACACTGGCCCTGCGCGCGAGCGCGCGCACGACGAAAGGACAGATCAATGAAGATTATCGACCGACTCGACTGCGCCGTGACCAGGGCGCAACTCGCCGCCATGGGGACGATCCGCGACGCCTCCCAGTACCTTCGCGCCGACCCGGATCGAAGCGACCCCTGCGCACAGAGGGACCCGGAGGAGGGCGCGACCACCGTCGAATACGCGATCGGCACCATAGCCGCCGCAGGATTCGCCGGCCTGCTCATCGTGATCCTCAAGTCCGACGCGGTGAGAACGGCCCTCGAATCCCTCATCCAGGAGGCGCTCAACACGCGATGACACGCGACGAGAGAGGATACGTCACCGTCGAACACGCCGTGTGCTTCGTCGCCGTCACCCTGGTCATCGGCGTCCTCGTGGCCGCCGGCCAGGCCGGGATGACCGGATCGTCCCTGTGTCAGGCCGTGCGTGAAGGAGCCAGGGCCGCCTCCATTGGCGAGGCCGATCCTTGGGGCGTTGCCACGGCCTCGTTCCCGTCGGGGTCCTACACGGTCACGCGCGGGGACGGCCTCGTGACCGTCAGTGGCACCGCCCCCTATGGGGGTGCCGCCGGATGGGTCGGCGGGCAGGCGCACTGCACGGTCACAACAATCGACGAGGAGGACCTGTCGTGAGAGGGGAGCGGCACGCGCGACGGGGGAACGGCGGGAGCGAGGAGGGGTCGGGGACGATCAACTGCCTCGGCCTCATCGCCCTGGCCCTGACCCTGTCGGTGCTCCTGGCGGGCATCGGCGCCGCCCGCACCGCCTCGGTGCGCCTTCAGGCCGTGGCGGACCTGGCGGCGCTCGCCGGGGCCGAGCGCTCCGCGACCGCACGCTGGGAGGACGTCGGGGACCGGCCCTGCTCGGCCGCCGCCTCAGTCGCGCAGGCCAACGGCACCGACATCGAGACCTGCGAGGTGCGGGGCAGCGACTGTCGGGTGGTCCTGAGCGAGGCTGTCGTCATCATGGGAGTGAGGGCGACGCTTCGCGCGCGAGCGCGGGCTGGAAGCGTCACCTGAAAAACTCCCAGGAAACTATCAGCTTCGTTCAATGGTGCCCTCAGGAAGTGCTCCTACAGTAAGAGTCATCAAGCTAAAGGAATCGCCCACCGGGGCGATCCGGGAAAGGGAGCGCATCGGGAGACTTGCACTGTGTTGATGGGATACTCGAAGGGGTCGGCCTCAGGGCCGGCCCCTTCGAGTATGTGGGGGTGGTCGGTGAGGTGGTCGGCGAGGTGGCGCGCCGCTGCTTGCGCTACTCGCGGTGGTGTGGCCCTGCATACCCTGGTGCCACTCGCGGTGGTGTGGCCCTGCATACCCTGGTGCCACTCGCGGCGGTCTGGCCGTTCGCGTGGGCCCGCTAATACGCACGTGGGCCCGCTCATGTGAGCGCGGGCGGCTGTGTGGGGGGAATTGCACCAATAGAGGTGCGACACGCCGGCGACACGCCGAAGGGAGGCTTCTAATGCTGCAAAACCCCCATCTGGCCCGGGCTCTTTCTCCTTGCGGTGCCTCCTGGCCTGCGTGCTGTGACGCCGACCCCTTCCGTTCCCGGGCGTGCGGTCCAGCAGACAGCTTCGAGTCGTTCCGTCAGTCGGTCGAGTCATTCGCCCCCGGGCGCGCGGTCCAGCAGGTAGGCGAGCAGCGTGATGGCCCCCTGCTTGGACAAGGGTTCGTTGCCGTTGCCGCACTTGGGGGATTGGACGCACCGCGGGCACCCGGACTCGCAGTCGCAGGAGGAGACGGCCTCGAGCGTGGCGGCCACCCACGACCGCGCGCTGTTGAAGCCGGCGAGCACGTGCCCGGCGCCGCCCCGGAACGCGTCGTGAATGAAGACGGTGGGTGCGCCCGTGTCGTCGTGCAGCTCGGTGGACAGGCCGCCCAGGTCCCAGCGGTCGCAGGTCGCGACGAGGGGCAGGATCCCGATCATCGCGTGCTCGGTCGCGTGCAGGGTGCCCGCCAGGTCCGCGGCGTTGATCCCCATCGCGGCCAGCGCCGCGGGGGTGAGGGTGAACCACGTGGACTTCGTGGGCAGCGTGTGCGTGGGCAGGAACAGCTCGATGTTGCGGATGAACACGAGTCCGGGCAGGCGCAGCAGGTCGTAGTCGGTGACTCTCGTCGACACGTTCGTCGGCCCGTGATACCACGTGACCGTGCCATCCTCGCACATGTAGGTCTGCTCGATGGCGCACACGTCGACGCTCGTATGGGTCGCGGAGCGCGTGCGCAGGGGGGTGCGCACCTCCTCGACCATGGCGACGCGCGCGTCGCCCGCCCGCGCGGGTGGAATGATGATCGACGAGGCCTGGGCCCCTCCCGCCGCCCGCCCCCAAGGTGGTCCGCTCCCTGGGAGCCGCCCCCGGCATCGGGGAGGAGGATGCGCGGCCACCCTTGGGCGGCGGGTGCGGTGGGCGTGGTGAGGGGGCTGAGGGCGAGGACGTGGAAGGTGCGCCCCTGGTGGATGTAGATGGCGCCGGGGAAGACGTGGGCGTCGGCGGAGGCCTGGTCGATGGTGCCGACGACGGTGCCGGTGGCCGCGTCGACGATCTGGACATCGCCGGCGGCGCCGCGCAGGTCGGTGAGGTCGGAGGGGCGTTCGGGCCGGGTGGCGTCCCAGAAGTATCCGGCGGGCCTGCGTTTCAGGTACCCGTCGGCGACGAGCCGCAAGGTAACGCCGCGCAGTTCCGGCCCAAAGTAGGTGATGTCGGATGGCGTGATCGGTATTTCTGCTGCCGCGGCGGCGACGTGCGGTGCCAGCACCCACGGGTTGGAGGGGTCGATGACGCTGGCTTCGACCTCGCCGAGGATGTGTTCCGGGTGGCGCACGAGGTACGCGTCGAGGGGGTTGTCGGAGGCGATGAGCACGGAGGTTCCAGGCGCGCCCGCGCGCCCGGCTCGGCCGATCTGCTGGCGCAGGGACGCGCGCGTGCCCGGCCAGCCGACTGTGATCGTCGCGTCCAGCCCCGACACGTCCAGGCCCATCTCGAGAGCCGACGTCGTGGCGAGCGCCCGCACCGCGCCGGTGCGCAGCGCCTCCTCGAGGGCGCGCCGCTCCTCGGGCAGGTATCCGCCGCGATATGCGCCCACCCGGCCCGCATTCGCGGAACCCCGCGACGACAGGCGGTCGCGCACCTGGGCGGCCACGGCCTCGGCCCCCGCGCGCGAGCGCACGAAGGCGAGGAGGCGCGCCCCCTCCTCGACGAAGGCGGCGGCCAGGTTCGCGGCCTCGACACCGGCGCTGCGCCGCACGATCGGGACCTTGAGGGTGGCGGTGCCCGGCGGCGCGTCGAGAGCGGCCAGGAACGAGGAAATGTCGACCTCGGACTCGTCGGCCATGATGGCGCCCTGCCACAGGACCAGCTCGTGGGCACCGGCCGGCGAGCCGTCCTCGGTGATGGCGACCGCGTCGCGCCCCGTCAGTGCGCGCCCCACAGACCCGGCGTCGCGCACCGTCGCGCTGAGCATGACGACGCGCGGATCCGCGCCCAGGTGGTGGGCGACGCGCAGCAGCCGGCGCACGACCAGCGCGATGTGCGAGCCGGTGACGCCGCGCCAGTGGTGGGCCTCGTCGATGACGATGAGGCGCAGCGACGCCAGGAAACGCGACCAGCGCTGGTGCGACGGAAGCATGACGTAGTGCAGGAAATCCGGGTTCGACAGGATCAGGTCGGCGCCCGCACGCGCCCACTCCTTGGCCTCGCGGGGCGTGTCCCCGTCCACGGTCGTCGCGCGCACGCGGCGCAGCCGCTCATCGACGAGGCCGGGGCCGCCTTCCGGGTCCCCGTCCCCCTGTGCGTCCTCGGGGGTCACGTCCTGGCCCAGCAACGACATGAGCGAGGCCAGCTGATCCGCGGCCAGGGCCTTCGTCGGAGCCAGGTACAGCGCCGTCGGGCGGCGGTGAATCGCGGAAATGCGCGACGAATCCTCGGCTTCGACCAGGTCGGAGAGGATCGGGGTCCACGCGGCCAGCGACTTGCCCGAGCCGGTCCCTGTCGCGAGCACGACGTCACGGCCCTCGCGCAGGGCGTCCATGGCCTCGCGCTGGTGGAACCACGGGCGTTCCACGCCCCGGCGCGCCCACGCGTCCATGAGCGCTGGGCAGACCCACTGCGGCCAATCCGCGATTCTTTCCGGGCGCCCCGGGAGCGTCACGTGGCCGACCAGGCGGTCGTCCCCGGAACTCAGGCGCTCCAAGACGTCCAGCAGGTCGGTGGGGGAAGGAGAAGAAGGCGACGTGGGCGCGCTCACGTCGCATGACGGCGCGTGATCGGGCGCCTCATCCCGAGGCAACGCGGACGACCCCGTGCCAGGGGCGAAGCGCGCGTGCTCGCGTGTGCCCGCCCCGGCCTCGTCCGGGTCGGGAGAGGCAGAGCACTCAGCGCTCATCCGAGTCCGGGTTCACCCACCCCAGCGCCTCGGACGCCGACTCCTTCACGTACTCCATCGCGGCGATACCCGTCGAAATGCCCGACGAAATAGCGTCGCGCAGCTGGTCGTTGGACAGGCCCGCCTCCGTGTCGACCACGAAGTCCGCGTAGACGCCGAGCGTGCCTTCCGGGGTGGTCGCCGTGTACACCGTCGGGAAGTACTTCTCGCGATTCCAGTTGTCGGCGGTCGCGAACATCGCGTGCTCCGCGCTGGCCGCCGGAATATCCGGCTCCCACAGGGCCCGAATCGACAGGAAGCGCCCCGCCGTATCGAAGGACACCAGGAAGGGTATGCGGTCGAAGATCGCCCCGCCCGCGCGTCCCGGCTCGATCACGTCGAGGGCGTAGCCCATCGCGCGAATGGCGGCCGTGACGCGCTCGAAGTTCGCGGGGTAGGGCGTCGTATCGTCCTCGGGCACCACAAAAGGAACGTTCACTGCGCCGCCTCCTGGCTCTGTCCATCCCAATCCACGAACCCGGGCAGCGTCACCTCAAGGTCCGCGAAGAATCCCATGATCATCGCCATCGACGTTTCGAAGAAGTGGTCGAGCTGTGCCTGGGTGAGGCCGGACAGTACGACGATGTTGCACTCGGCGATCAGTCCGTACTGCGCGCCGTCCTCCAGCGGGGCCAGGTAAGCCTTGGGGCCCGTGCGGGTCGCGTTGCAGGCCGCGACCTCGCGCGCGAGCTCGCCGAACTGCTCCGGCGTGCGCGCGATCCCCCGCCATTGGGCGCGCAGCTGCAGGATCTGAGGATTCGTCGCGTTCCAGAAAAAAGCGGCGTTGGGCGTCAGGTAAGCCAGCTCGCCCTCGTTGTAGTCGCCGAAACGCACGTCCCGGGAGCGCAGCAAATCACGAATACGGTCGGTGCTGACAGGTGAAGAAGAGGCCACTGACAACTCCCGCGTTAAACGTACACAATCGGACACCCCCACTGTAACCGAGGCCTCCGACACGCGCTCGCCCACCCTGAGCCCACCCTGAGCTCACCCTGAGCGCCTTCCGAGCGCTCCCCGAGCAGGCGGCGAGGCTCGCGTCGGGGCCTGTGCGCCCCCGAAGCGGCCTTTCCAGTTGTAGATCCGCGTCTCCAACCCGTCCGCATGCACGCCCAATCCGCGAAGGCGCGCCACACTCCACTACAGTGGGTATGCAGTAGACGCATCGACACGAACGGAGGAACACATGGACGACCCCAATTCCGCCCTGCCCTCCGACCCGAGCGTCGACGAGTCCTACACGAAGAGCTCGCGTCCCGCTCGCCCTCGCGCTCGCTCAGGCGCGCGCGCAGACTCCGACGAGCGTGATGCGGGGCAGGACGGCGCTCCTGTCAAGGGTCGTCCCGCCCGTGCGCGCACAGCCGACCCCGCGCCTCGCGAGGCCGAGGCCGCTGACGCTCCCACGCCTCGTCGCCTGAGTTCCGACGGGTGGTATCGGCTCAAGCTCGCCCGCCGCCTGGCCGGCGTGGCGATCTGCCTGCTGGCGACGGGGCTCATCAGTCATGTCGCGCTGACCACCCCCCTACGGTCAGGTGATCGACACGATCCTCATGGAAGGCATGATGCGATCGGCCAGCCAGTTCGAGGGCTTTTCGACGCTTATCACCGGTATCGTGTCCGTCCCCGTCATGGGAGTCGTCGGCATCATCGTCGCCCTCGTCGCGGCCGCGAGGCGTCGGCCTACGCTGGCCGGGCGCGCCCTCGGCGCCGTTGTCGGCGCCAACATCACGACCCAGGTCCTCAAGGACTACATTCTGACCCGGCCCAACCTGGGGGTGACGACCGGCGCCGGGAACTCCCTGCCCTCCGGCCACACGACCGTCGCGGTGACGCTGTCGTTGGCGCTCATCGTGGTCGCACCTCAGTGGTTCCGCAGCCCGGCGGCCTGGATTGGGTGGGCGTGGACCTCGCTCATGGGCGTGTCCGTCATGATGGAGGGATGGCACCGGCCCTCCGACGTCATCACTGCCGCGCTCATCGCGGGCGCGTGGGCCCTCGCCCTGTCGCCCATCGAGCGACGGCCGAGGCATGGGGCGTCGATCCAGCGCGCGATGGTGTGGGTGTGCTTGGGCTTTCTCGGCGTCGCGGTCCTTGCCACGCTGGCCGCCATGTGGGGCTTCAGTATGTCCGCCGCGTCCCCCGGGTCCGGCTATGGCTTCGAGCATTTCCTCCTGATTCGGCCGTGGCGATCGCGCGTTCTGGGTGTCGCCGCCATCGCGTGGGTGAGCGGCATCTGCGGCCTCATCATCCACGAGGTCGACCGCCTCGCGGGTGAGTAGGGCCGGGGTTTCCCAGCAATGTCGCACGTAATTCCCCCGCGACTATTTTCAATTGTGAAATTGCATCGTTGGTATTGCAACGTTTGTGGGATGGTCGAAAACTGACTCGACGGAAATTACGTGCGACATTGTGGTTGCGGCGGGGATAAGGGGATAATGGGAGGGACAGCCTTCCCCTGACGAAAGCAGTGCCATGGCCTCCCCCGTCACTTCCAAGCCCGCGCGTGTTGTCCTGGGTCTGCTGCGTCTCGCGGTGGGTTTCGTGTTCCTCTGGTCGTTCCTGGATAAGACGTTCGGCCTGCACTACTCGACCGGCCCCTCTCGCGCGTGGATCAACGGCGGCACGCCCGCGCAGAGCTACCTGACGGGCGCGACGACCGGTAAGCCGCTGGCCTCCTTCTTCGAGTCTCTCGCCGTGCCCGCGATGGACTGGCTGTTCATGGTGGGCCTGCTCGGCATCGGGGTGGCCCTCGTCCTCGGTATCGGCACGCGCCTCGCGGCGGTCGCGGGCGTCGTCATGCTGGGTTTCATGTACGCGGCCGTGGCTCCGTGGGTGTGGGGGTCGCGCAATCCGGTGGTGAACGAGCATCTGGTGTACGCGCTCGTGCTGATCTTGATTCCGCTGACGAGCGCGGGCGACACGCTCGGCCTGGGTTCGTGGTGGAAGGGCCTGGGGCTGGTGAAGAAGCTGCCTTTCCTTATCTGATCCGCATCGACGAGGCCCCGGGTTTTCCGGTCGCGGCCTCCGCGTTTCGTGGTGGGGCTGTCGCGATGGTGGGGCTGTCGCGTTTCTCGGTTTCCCAACAATCTCGCATGCAATTCCCCCTGGTTCTATTTCAAATGTTGAATTGTGATCGTTGGAATTGCAACGTTTGTTGGGGATGTTGAAGGTTAAAGTAATTGAATTGCATGCGGAATTTTGGGTGCGAGGTCGGGGTGCTGGGAGTGGGCTACCCCGTCGGTTCGAGCATCTTGCTACGGGACGTTGGTCCCCGAAAGTTTCTGAAAAAGTGCGCAGGTGGCGAGGGAAACAGGGCGACTCGCGAGATGAGCACATGTCACTCGAATGACACTAGATATTGTGGTGACTGTTCGTCGGAAATACTAGATCTAGTGTTTCGTGGTGACCATGCCCTACATCTAGTGGAGGCTCGCACCGGGTGGAGGACACCACCACCACCCACAGTGCCACGGCCTCGCCCCACGAGGGTGGAATGTTCACGACGTGTCGATCACGCGTCCGAACAACACCGGCGCCCACAGGAGTGCAGGGTCCGCGGCACCGAGATGAACAACAAGCGCCCAGAGCAAACGTGCGGAAACGCAGAAAAGACAGGACCAGGAACATGACTAGCGCACCCCCGCTACGACGTCGACGCCATCGCTACCGTGCAGGAGTACCTCGACCGCTCCGACTGGCGAGTCAATGCCAACGCGAACCAGGGGTATTCGCTCGGCGGCCTTGTCCTGAACTCGGCGGGCAAGATCGTCGCCAACTACTGGCTCGAGCACGTCTACACGCCCGAGATCGGCGCCCCGCACCGCGAGGGCGACTACCACATCCACGACCTCGACATGTTCGCCGGATACTGCGCGGGCTGGTCCCTCAAGCGCCTCATCCAGGAGGGCTTCAACGGCGTGGGCGGCGCGATCGCCTCGGCCCCGCCGCGCCACTTCTCCTCGGCGTGCGGCCAGATCGTCAACTTCCTCGGCACCCTCCAAAACGAGTGGGCGGGCGCCCAGGCGTTCTCCTCCTTCGACACCTACATGGCGCCCTTCGTGCGCCTGGACGACATGGAGTATGAGGACATCGTTCAGTGCATGCAGGAGCTCATCTACAACCTGAACGTGCCCTCGCGCTGGGGAAGCCAGTGCCCCTTCACGAACCTCACCTTCGACTGGACGTGCCCGGATGACCTGGCCGACGAGCACCCCCCTCATCGGCGACGAGGTCGTCGACTTCACCTACGGCGAGCTCCAGCGGGGAAATGAACCTCATCAACCGCGCGTTCATCGAGGTCATGATGGGCGGCGACGCGGACGGGCGAGTCTTCACGTTCCCGATCCCGACCTACAACATCACGCCCGACTTCGATTGGGAGGGCGAAAACGTCGACGCGCTCTTCGATATGACAGCGAAGTACGGCCTGCCCTACTTCCAGAACTTCATCAACTCCGACCTGGACCCGCACATGATCCGCTCGATGTGCTGCCGCCTCCAACTGGACCTGCGTGAGCTCCTCAAGCGCGGCAACGGCCTCTTCGGCTCGGCGGAGCTCACCGGCTCGATCGGCGTGGTCACGCTCAACATGGCGCGCCTCGGCTACCTGTACAAGGGGGACGAGGAAGGCCTCGTCGCGCGCATGGACGAGCTCATCGACCTGGCCTCGAAGTCCCTCGAAATCAAGCGTGAGACCATCCAGTACCACATGGACCACGGCCTCTTCCCCTACTCGCAGCGCTACCTGGGCACGCTCGATAACCACTTCTCGACGATCGGCGTCAACGGTATGAACGAGATGGTGCGCAACTTCAGCGACGACGCCTACGACCTGACGGACCCGCGCGGCTTCGACATGTGCGTGCGCATCCTGGATCGCGTGCGCGAGCGCATGGTCCAGCTCCAGGAGGCCACCGGCCACATGTACAACCTGGAGGCGACCCCCCGCGGAGGGTACGACGTACCGCTTCGCGAAGGAGGACCGCAAGCGCTTCCCCGACATCATCCAGGCGGGCACGCCCGACGAGCCCTACTACACGAACTCCTCGCAGCTTCCCGTGGGCTACACGGATGACCCGTTCCAGGCCCTCGAGGATCAGGAGGTCCTGCAGGGCAAGTACACGGGCGGCACGGTCCTGCACCTGTACATGGGCGAGCGCGTCTCCTCGGGCGAGGCCTGCAAAGAGATGGTGCGCCGCTCGTTGACGGCCTTTAAGGTCCCCTACATTACGATCACGCCGACCTTCTCGATCTGCCCGGTCCACGGCTACCTGGCTGGCGAGCACTTCACGTGCGAGAAGTGCGCGGCCGCCCACCCCCACGCGGAGCCGCAGGCCTGCGAGGTGTGGACGCGTGTCATGGGCTACTTCCGACCGGTCCAGTCCTTCAACATCGGCAAGAAGGGCGAGTATCACGAGCGCCAGATGTTCTCCGAGGGCGCTGCGGACGCTCACGGCGAGCTCGTCAGCGCGTTCCCTCCCGCGGGGGGCCGCTGACGTGAGCGCCCGTCCCCACGACGACGAGGCCGAGGCACCCCGGGAGGGCGCCGTGAGCCTGGGTGGCCCCGGCCTCGCCCAGGGGCGGGCGTCGCGCGAGTGGACGCCGGACGACCTGCAGATCGCGGGCCTCGTCCCTATGTCGAGCGTGGACTGGCCCGGCAAGTTCGCGGCGTCCCTGTTCCTGCAGGGTTGCCCGTGGGCGTGCCCGTACTGCCATAACAGCGCGATCATCGACCCGCGCATCCCGGGCGTGGTCGCGTGGAGCGCGCTGGAGGACCTGCTGGCGCGCAGGCGCGGCCTCCTGGACGGGGTCGTGTTCTCCGGCGGCGAGGCGACCCGTCAGGTCGCGCTCGGGGCGGGGATGGCTCGCGTGCGCGAGCTCGGCTTCGGCGTCGGCCTGCACACCGCCGGCCCCTACCCGCGCCGCCTGGCGGAGCTGCTGGGAGCGGGCCTCGTCGATTGGGTGGGCATCGACGTGAAGGCGACCCGGGGCAACTACGAGGCCGTGGCCGGGCGCGCGGGCTCCGGCGAGCGGGCGTGGGAGTCGCTGGGCATCGTCCTGGCTCATCCCGAGGTGGACCACGAGGCGCGACTGACCGTCTATCCGGATGGGCCTGGCGACGGCTTCGAGGTGGCGGCGCGGGCGCGCGAGATGGGGGGTGCGGTCCTTCGCGCTCCAACAGGCGCGAGAATTCGGTACCCCGGAAGGTTTTGATGCCTCGCGCGGCGGATGGGACGATCAGGTGCGCGCGCTCGCGGCGGACATTGAGAGCCTCAATTTTGACAGTTTCGTCTTTCGTGGGGGTTCTTAGGGGCTTTGTCAAGTGACAGCGCCGAATAGTGGGAAAAAAATAGCGCAAGGTTTCACCTGTGACGTGTGAGCGCGGTATTGTGTAACAACCGCGTGACCGATGAAGTCTGGAGCACCGATGGCAGAAGAGCTGCATTTCAACGATCCTGCGGCGGCAGCACAGATCCGTCGACCGACGCCGAAGCGCTGCGCCAACTGGCGTATCGCTACCCCGAGCTGCGCCCGGTTGTCGCCGCGCACCCGCACGCCTATCGAGGGCTGCTCGACTGGCTACACCAGTTCAATGACCCGCAGGTCAACGCGGCCCTCGAGGCCCGCGACGACTACGACGGCTACATTGACTCCAACGGCTACCTCGTCATGCACGGTGACGTGTCCGGCGCGGTCGCCGGTTCCTCGATCCGTACCTCCGAGTCCGGCATGTATGTGCTCGGCCAGGGTGGCGTGAACTCCTACTCGCAGGTTGAGCGCACGACCCCCTACTCTGCGGTCGTCGGTTCGAACGCGCCGGTCCCGAGGGTGGGTGCGCGCGAGGAGGTGGTCGCCCAGGTGCAGCGCCACTCGATCTTGGGCGGAAATGCCGCTCAGGATCCCGAGGCGACCGCCGTGTACCCGAGCACGCCGCAGGCCTACTCCAGCGCGTCGGGCGCGCCCGCCCGCGCCCAGTCCACGCCGCAGGCGTACCCCAGTGCCGGCGCCTCCTACCAGGTGCAGTCCACGGCCCAGCAGCAGGTCGTGCCCGTCACGCGCGAACGTCGCCCCGTCCCGGTCATGGGCATCGTCCTGGGCATCCTCGCAGTGGTCGCGTTGGTCCTTCTTGGCTTCGTGATCTTCGTGTTTACGCGCGGGTACGAGGGGCCAGCGGGCGGGTCGGCTCCGGCCACCTCCTCGTCGAGAGCGACGTCCAAGCCGTCGCCGAGCGCCACGACGGATGAGCCCGTGAAGTTCCCGGCCCCCGCAGGCGCCACCAAGATGGATAACTTCATGGCGCCGTCGGGCAACATCAAGTGTTCCTTCAGTGCCGATGGCGTTACCTGCGGCATCGCCGACTCGAACTGGGAGGAGGAGGGTTACGCCTCCTGCTCCGGCAGCAAGGTCGGTACGCTGACGGCCACGAAGACGGAGGCGACCCAGTCGTGTGCGGCGTCGATGCCTTCGGGTGGCCCCAAGCTGGAGTACACGACCGCCGCCACGAACGGCGATTACGCGTGCCGCTCCACCGAGGACGGAGTGACCTGCTGGAACACGAAGTCGGGCAAGTCTTTCGCCCTGGCCCGCGCGGGTTGGATGACCGGTACGAACGGCGAGATCAGCCCCACCGACTTCGCGTGGAACCGGTAGGCTGAGACGTGCGGGCGGGCTCCGAGGGGAATCCTTGGAGCCCGCCCGTGTTGTCTGCACAGACGAGGTTTGGGCGGGCCTGAGTGGGCGCGTCGGGCCGCCGAGGGCCCGCACGAACGATGGCCTCACTGTGTCGCGGGTCGGTCGTGGCGCAGATGTAACGCTCCTGACGGGGCGTTGTCTGGCCGCGGGCCCCTCCCATTCGATAGGCTGGACACTGTGAGTACTCCGAACGCGCCCCGCCCTGCCCTCACCCCGCGTCAGCGTTTCCTGCGCGAGCGCCAGCAGCGTCAGAACTTGACGTTCGCCGTGGTTGGCGGCGCGCTGCTAGTGGTCGCGGTGATCGCCGCCCTCGTGTTTACCGGGATCGTGCCGGTTCCCTTCGGGAACGACTTCTCTGTGAAGGTCAAGTACGCCGAGACCGGCGACATTCCCTGCCCGACAGCGAACTCGAAGCCCGTGACCCCCTCGACGGTGTCGGTCGCGGTCATCAACACCACCCAGCACCAGGGCCTGGCCTCGAAGGCCACGGACATGCTCACGACCGCAGGCTTCCAGACGCAGGAGCCCGAGACCGCGGACGTCGAGTACACGGGCAAGGTGCGCATCACCGCTGGTCCGGCCGGCGTCGATAACGCCTACTCGGTCGCCCGCTTCTTCCCCGGCGCCCACGTGCGTCTCACCGACGCGACGGGTTCCGACGTGAAGGTCGAGCTGGGCACCTTCTATGACGACACGATGAGCGCGGAGGACGTCCAGCGCGTCCTGAAGTCCACCGACCCTGTCGAACAGCCCGCCAAGTGCCGCCCCATGTCGGGTTCGTGAGCCGACCGACGTGCCGTTACCCTAGGAAGGCCGCCCCTTGGGGCGGCCTTCCTAGGGTTAAAGGACGCAACGTGTTGGTTTCGTTGCACTCTTTTGGCTTGCTGGTGCGGGAAAGTCGGTGTTGGAGGTGGTTGTGTCATCGAGGGGCGTGAATACCCCCACGTACCTGATGTGCGGGCTAACGTCAGGGCGACTGCTTGGCCGGGTGCGGACACTCGGTGTCAGGGGGCAGTTCGCCAGCGCCGACGGTGTCCACCATGCCAAGCCTCTGATACGCCACCGGCTGTGCCACTGACTGCGCCGCCGGCGGCATTGCGTGACTCCCGTTGGGTGTGCTTTCCATGAATGTCGCATGCAATTCCCCCGCCCCTGTGTCGAGTTACATATTTGCATCGTTGGAATTGCAACGTTTGTAGACGCTGTTGAAATTTCACTCGATCGAATTGCATGCGAAACTGCTCCGAGGATGTGCGCTCGCAACGCGCACGTGGGCCCGCTTCGCCGCCGCCTGACCGCCGGGCGGCTTACCCTAGTGCACCCGCGCGCACGTGGGCCCTCTGATCCGCGCCTGGGCCCGCTAATGCGCACGTGGGCCCGCTGATTCGCACGTTAACCCGCTAATGCGAGCGTGGGCAGCCCGGCCCAGACACGGAATAGCGGGTTTACGGGCTCTTCGCATTGTGGGGTGTGGGGGTGGTCGAAGCGTCCCGGGGGTCGTGGACAGTGTCGTGGGACGACGACCGAACACAGGAGCTCACCTTGGGCGCCTCATCAACCAAAACTCGCATGCAATTCGGGTACCCGAACTTTCTGCAGCGTCCGAAAACGTTGCAATTCCAACGGTGCGATTTCAACGTTTGAAATACGTGTGGGGGAATTGCATGCGACATTTCTGAGGAACCACAACATGAGACGCCACAAAGGCACCACGAAGTGCCCCAAGCAGAAGACAACGCAAGCCCAGAAGACCCCCACAACCCCGACAGCCGCCACAAGCACGGGGCACTGCACCCGATATGGGGCACTGCACCCGATATGGGGCGGTGCACCCGTTATGTGGCGGTGCACCCGAACAGAAGAGGTGCATTGCCTACGGATCGGGTGCAGTGCCCGTTTGGGGTTAGGCTTTGTGTTGTTGACACTTCGTTAAGCGGGTGTGTGTGCCTGCGGAGAGTGAGGTGCCTGTTATGGGAACTCGTCGTCGTTTTACGCCGGAGTATCGTCGTGATGTTGCGTCTCTGGTGTTGGATACAGGGTCTTCTATCGCGTCTGTGGCCCGGGATTTAGGGTGATGTGTCCCGGGTATTGTGGAGAGTGTCTTAGGCCGGATTGGAGGTTTGGGATGTCTGGTCAGCGTAAGTATTCGATGGAGTTGCGTGAGCGTGCGACGCGTATGGCGTTGGAGGCTCGTGCTGATCCTTCTAGGCGCAAGGGTGCTATCAAGCGTATTGGCGGCCAGTTGGGGATCAATCCTGAGGCGCTGCGTACCTGGGTGCGCGCCGTGGAGCAGGGCGGGCGCAATGAGCGTGGCGAGATCAGTGATCAAGAGGCCCGTATCCGGGCGCTGGAAGCTGAAAACCGTGAGCTACGGCGGGCCAACGAAATTTTGAAGGCGGCGTCGGCTTTTTCGGGGCGGAGCTCGACCGCCTCGGGCGTTAGTCTACGACTTTATCGAGGCCAACCGGCATCGGTGGGGAGTCGAGCCGATCTGCACTGCTTTATCCCAGTATGGGGTGCGGGTTGCTCCCAGTGCCTATTACGCTGCCCGGACTCGTGCCTTGTCGGCGCGCAGCGTGCGCGACGAGGCGCTGATGCGTGTGATGAGGCAGGTGTGGGAGGAGAACTACTGTGTGTTCGGGGTGCGCAAGATGCACGCCTTCCTCAACACTCACGAGTTGGGCGTGGGGCACGTGGCGCGCTGCACGGTTGAGCGCTTGATGCGGCGTATGGGTATTCGTGGCGTGAGTCGGCGTCGGACCCGCCATGTCACGGCTTCAGCGCCGCGCCATGCATGCCCCTTGGACCTGGTCAATCGGCATTTCGGGGCCCATGATCTCAACGAGTTGTGGGTCGCGGACATCACCTACGTGCCAACCCAGGCTGGCTGGGTCTACGTCGCTTTCGTTACCGACGTGTGCTCGCGTAAAATCTTGGGCTGGAAAGTCGCGTCCTCGCTGCATACCGACGTGGCCCTGGACGCGTTGAACATGGCGATCTACCAACGTCGCCGCGATGATATAGACACTCGTGGGCTCGTGCACCACTCCGATCGGGGCGTGCAATACCGCGACGTGCGCTACGGGCAAGCTCTCGCCCGTTGCCAGGCAGTAGCGTCGGTGGGTTCAACCGGTGACTCCTACGATAACGCCCTGGCCGAAGCGTTGAACTCCTTGTACAAAGCTGAACTCATCTACAACGAGGCGCGCCCCGGCTACGCCGGCCCATGGCGCGATCGGCGCGAGGTTGAACGCGCAACCGCCGCCTGGGTCCACTGGTACAACACCCGCCGCCCCCACCTCTCCCTGGGCGGCATCACACCGCAACAAGCAGAAAACCAACACACAACAACACGAAAGGAAGCGGCCTAAACAAGCCTCCACAAAACCCAGGACTTGACAGGGCTGGGGGAATCGGTGGTGGGCCGGTGGGTCAAACTCGAGCGCGAGCGGCGTCAAGCCGTGCGTGAGGGTCGTCCTGATCCACGCGAGCTGGAAGCTGAGATCACGGCATTGCGCCGGAGGGTGCGCGAGCTGGAGAAGGAGAACGAGTTCTTGGGAAAAGCCAGCGCCTTCTTCGCGTCTCGGCACCAAAACACCAGCGCTTTGAACTGATGGACGCGCAGAAGGCTTCCTACTCGATTACCTTGATGGCCAACGTTCTAGGGGTCACGCGCGCGGGCTATTACGCGTGGAAAAACCGTGCACCCCAGCGGGGCAAGCGCGCATCGGCGCGTCGGCGTTTGGATGAGGCGGTGGCCTGGGAACACGAGGTGTCCGGCGGCACCTATGGGGCTCCTCGCATCCGCCATGCTCTGGCGCGCGCGGGCGTGGATGTGGGTGTGCGGGCGGTCGCCGCGTCGATGCGCCGCCAGGGCCTGACAGGCCTGAACACGCACCCACGCCCAGCCCGGCGCGGCGGACGGGGACCTGTGGCCCATGAGGACCACTGCGCCCGCCAGTGGGACCAAGGCGCCCTGGACCGGGTGTGGATCACGGACTTTACCTACCTGCGCTGCGCCCAAGGCTGGGTCTACCTGTGCGCCGTGCGCGATGCGCACTCACGTAGAGTCCTGGGATACGCCATGGGCGAGCAGCAAAGCACCGACCTGGTCATCACCGCGCTCGACATGGCCGCCACCACCCGTGGTGCCTTCCCCACTGGGGTCGTGCTCCACGCTGATCGGGGAACACAGTTCACCTCCCAGAAGCTGGCAGCCTACATGCGCGCCGTGAAAGGAAGAGTGTCGATGGGGCGGGCCGGAGTGTGCTGGGATAACGCCATGGCCGAATCCTTTTGGGCCACCCTCAAAACCGAGTACTACTACCGGCGTACCTTCACCACCCGCGACCAGGTCTACACCGGGGTCGCCACCTGGATCGAAGACTTCTACAACCGCCGCCGCATCCACACCAGCCTGGGCGGCAAATCCCCCATCGAATACGAACTACACCAAGCGGCCTGGACAAAAGCCGCATAAACAAACCGTCAACAACTTGCACACAACCCCAGTTGGCCTCGATAAAGTCGTAGACTAACGCCCGAGGCGGTCGAGCTCCGCCCCGAAAAAAGCCGACGCCGCCTTCAAATTTCGTTGGCCCGCCGTAGCTCACGGTTTTCAGCTTCCAGCGCCCGGATACGGGCCTCTTGATCACTGATCTCGCCACGCTCATTGCGCCCGCCCTGCTCCACGGCGCGCACCCAGGTACGCAGCGCCTCAGGATTGATCCCCAACTGGCCGCCAATACGCTTGATAGCACCCTTGCGCCTAGAAGGATCAGCACGAGCCTCCAACGCCATACGCGTCGCACGCTCACGCAACTCCATCGAATACTTACGCTGACCAGACATCCCAAACCTCCAATCCGGCCTAAGACACTCTCCACAATACCCGGGACACATCACCGCGACACGCCGGCGACACGCCGACAGGAGGCTCCTAATGGTGCAAAACCCCCACCATTACCCCTGGCGTCATGCTCCCGCACGGGTTGAATGCCCCCGATCAGGTGCAATCTTCCCGATGGGGTTGATCCTGTCTGAGGAGCGGCTGCGCGAGCGCGCTAGCCTGACGACACCGCCCTCGACGACGCCTGGGACTGAGCCGCGACCAACACGTGTTGTCCTATAACTGCCGTCCTGTATGCGAGCGAAGTGGCCTGCTTCCGCCGCGTCGACCCGGGAGGGCGCCCCGGCCTCGTCGAGGGGCGTCAGTAGGAGGACAGCGGGCCGGGGAGGGTGCCCCGGCCTCGTTGAGGGGGCCTCAGAAAGAGGAGAGCGGCCCGGCGGTGCCCCGGCCTCGAATGTTCTCGAGGAGGGCGTGGCCGTTAGAGCCGTACCAGACGGGAATGGACTCGGGGACCGTCCACAGCGCGTCGGGGACCATCGCCTCGAAGGTGCCGTGGGCCATGAACTGTTCGATCTCGGAGAGGGAACGAATCGCGATACCCGCGACCGCCTGGGGGAATTCACGCGCGAACTCCGCGTAAATCTCGGGGTCACGCTGGCCGTCGTCGCCGACGAGGAGCCACCGCACGTGCGGGAACATGCGCGCCAGGCGGCGCAGTTCGCGGCGTTTGTGCTCGGGGCCCGAGCGGAACCACCCGGTGTTCGACGGGCCAAAGTCCGTCATGAGGAAGCCGCCCGCCGGGTAGCCTGTGCGCTCCAGGAATGAGCGGACCGTGGGTACGACGTTCCACGCGCCGGTCGACAGGTACATGATGGGGGCGTGTGTGCCTTCTAGCACCCCCTCTGAGGTCGCCGACGAGGTCGTGAGCGTCGTCAGCAGTTCCGCCATGCCCGGGACGGCCTCGCGCGAGGAGACCCGATCGAGGAAGGCGTGCCGCGCGGCCGACACGAGGCGCGGAAGCATGGAGACCATGACGGTGTCGTCGATGTCGGAGACGACGCCGAAGTGTTCGTCGTCGGAGACGATGCGCACGCGCACGCGGGCCGGGCGCCCGGCGCGAATGCGGCCCTTGCGGGGGCGTTCGTACATCGCCGAGGCTGGGGCCGGCAGGGGGGGTCGCGGTGCGCAGCGTGGTGGCGAGCTTGGTGGCCGTGTCTTCGGAGAGGCCGAGGGCTCGCACGTCGCCCGCGTGCAGGACTTGGATGGTGGCGTTGTGCCAGCCGGGTTCGAGGCCGTGGCCGAGCACCGTCATGTCGACGAAGCCGCCGCGGTCTGCGAAGGCGAGCCTGCGGGCGTTGCCGACGGTGACGAGGACGGGCTGGCGGGGGACTTGCGCGTTGAAGAACTGGCGCCACCCGCGGCGATTTTGCAGCCACGTGCGCGACTCGTCACCGCGGGCCATGAGGACGCGGCCGAGGATGCGGGCGCTGCGCTGGGAGCCGATGCCGCCGAAGCCGACGACTCCCGGGTAGAACCAGCCTTTCGACATGGCCGCGACCAGCAGGGTCGACGCGAATTCACCCGCGCCGGCGGTCAGTGCCAGGGCGAGTGAGGGGGACTCGTCGTCGATGAGAGGAGGTCGAAGCAACATCAGGGTAATCATAGGGCCAACCCACCGGGGAAGCGCAAGCTCCGGAGCGACGGAGCCGCAGGCGCCCTGTGGTAGTCTGACCGCACAGTCAAAAGGAGTGCCGCGAGTCGGTTGTGCGCCTGTCCACTGAGGTGTGGGCCTCGTCGTCGAGAGAGCATGAAGGAGAAACAATGACGCAGGAAGAGCTCTGGGGTGGGGCAGCCGCGCGGCGGCCGAGGGTCATACGCTGGCTGGTGTTGCTCGTGCTCGTGCTCGTGGTGGGCGCCGGTATGGCTTGCTGGTTCGTTGGCAAGCCGGCGCGGGAGAAGGCCTCGGCCGAGGAAGCGGCGCAGCGGTACGTCCAGCTGGTCTTTGAGGGGAAATACGAGGAGGCTGAGGAGTATGCGCGTCCGGCCTTCCCGGGCTGTTCGGATCTGCACTGCACGTTAGACGCGTCGATGGCACAGCCCATTGAATACCCGCAGCTCATCGACCTGTCATTGGAGAAGGAGCACAACAGTGACTACATCGTTACGGTCCGTTACACGGTGGCGGGATCAGAACAGACAGGCGTGTTTTCAGTGGCACAAGCCAGAGGATACGTTTCCGCTTCTGACAAGCGGCAGATGGGGGCGTGGGTCATTGAGACTCCGCTCATGGTGCGCACGAGGGCGACGCTTGATAAAGCCATCTCCTCGCTGACGGTCGGGGAACAGTCCGTCTATGACGCTCCTACCGGGGGAAATGGACGGCCCTACCCGTGCGCGTCCGTGACGATCAGTGGATACCCCGGGCTCTACGATATTCATCTGACGAAGATGTCGGAGCGCTGGTACCAGGAGCTGTGGGGGAGCGATGATACTCTGATCGACTCCGGCGACTTCGATCATGTGACCGTGGCGCTCGGTGACGATTTCGGTATTCGTGTCGTTGCAACCCCCGAGGACTACGACGAGGTGCATGCGGACATCGAGAGCATGATTCGGCAGTGCTTGCGAGGCGAAGATTCCTGGGTGTGTGACTCGAGGCTGCGCGGCAAGGGCGAGGACGGTGTCACGATCTCGATGAGGGATGATATGCGCTTCGAGTTCACCAGGCCCGCTCTCGAGAATAACTGGGTTAACGTAACCGTGTCATTCCCAGATGGCACTGACGAGAATGTCACCGTGACCTGGGTGTATGTGCTCCATTACCGTGATCCTGTCACCATCACATACAAGGTGACGAGCTGAGTGTTCGCCCCACCTACTCCAGCATGACCTACGTCGCCGATATGCGCCTCGAACCAGGGGCAGACGCGCGTGGAGTTCTCCTAACGGAAAGCAGCTCGACGAGGCCGGGGGCCTCGGGTGCCACGCGCGCGGCCGCCCAACCGCCGCTCAGTCGAGGGGGAGCTCGGGCGTTGGGGCGGCCGTATTCTTACGCAGGGCGGGCAGGCCGACG